>Ga0247832_1000994_pt1 | contig 53607 bp, 97 predicted proteins | sample LaCruzMarch2015__10_FD_192407 | JGI IMG/M metagenome (GOLD analysis project Ga0247832, IMG submission 192407) | Freshwater microbial communities from meromictic Lake La Cruz, Castile-La Mancha, Spain - LaCruzMarch2015_4m | ecosystem: Environmental > Aquatic > Freshwater > Lake | place: Spain... | reverse complement strand
GTTAATCGCTTCCTTAAGGATGGTTATAGTGTTTTACAAATAAAACAAAAATTAAAAGACAAGTATATTAGAAATAATTATAGTAAGGATTTTGATTATAATGACCTTATACCAAATTTAAAGGACCATAATCGAGAGCTTACTGAATTATTTTATTTTTGGTTACCAAATTTAATATCAAATAAGTTTAATAGTGTGTTAGATAAGATTGCCAATAAACGAAATAATAAAATCTTTAACGAGTTAGAACAAATACTTGACGAAAAAAACGATAATAATGGTTAAGAACGGATTTTCTTTTTTTTGGGGTGGAACCTACAGCCAATGGTGTCCTTCGGTTTTCGTAATTGATGGTGTAAAATACACCTCATGCGAACAATATATGATGGCTAAGAAGGCTCTTATGTTTAATGACTTAGTAGCATACGCTAAGATAATGGGTACGGATAATCCGAGGTCTCAAAAGGCTTTTGGTCGTGAGGTTAAGGGCTTCAATAAAGAACTCTGGGAAGCTCATTGTCGTAAGATTGTATTTGATGCTAATTATGCCAAGTTTACTCAAAATGCTGATATGCGTCTTGAACTATTAAATGATGAATTTGAGATTGTTGAGGCCAGTCCAGAAGATAGTATTTGGGGTATCGGTTTACGTGAATCTGACCCATTAGCGTGGGATAGAGCTACTTGGAAAGGAACAAACTGGCTTGGTATTACATTGATGCGAGTTCGTGATAAAATAATAATCGAAAATAGTTAAACAAAAAAAGATGAATTTAAAAGAAATCAAAATAAAAACGTATAGAGACTTGCGTGATTTTCTAAACGAACAATCAGAAGATATTCTATCTGAATCAGTTCAAGTTATGATTGGAGATGGTGAGCAAACTGAAACCATTTCTTTAATTGAAATTCTTACAGAAGACCATATCAACCCAAGTGGCGACTGTTTAGAACCATTATCAGATTATTTAGAAGGTGGAGTATACTATAATAATCCAAATGCCCATGATTTATCTTTTGAAGATATCCAAGCTGAACCAATCGTAGGACGTAAGGGTGATTTCTTCTTGGTTGTACTATAAAAATGTATTAATATGGATGTTAAGGTAGGGTTGAGTGTTATACTCATAGATAAACAGGATAGAGTTCTTGTTGGAAAACGTAAGGGTAGTCATGGTGCTGGGTTATTGGCCCTACCTGGTGGTCACTTAGAATTCGGTGAATCTTGTCAAGATTGTTGCCGTAGGGAACTACTAGAAGAAACTGGTCTTAAGATTGATGGGCCTTACCATAAGGTTGACCATTCTGAAGATATCTTCGAATATAATGGCGTTAAGAAGCACTATATAACGCTTTTTTTTGTGGGTGAACGAGTAAATTCTGAGTTGTTGGAGGTTAAAAACCTAGAACCAGAGAAATGTGAGGGGTGGAATTGGGTACCAATCAAGGACCTACCAGCAGATATGTTCTGTGATTCAGACCAATACATTAGATTGGCTATGTTTCAAATGAGATATTAATAAAAAAAAAAGATTATGATTAAATATGTAGATGGAGATTTATTGAAAATGTCCGATGATTTTGATGTTATAGCGCAATGCGCAAACTGTTTTTGTACAATGGGTTCAGGCATTGCCCCCCAAATTAAGGCTAAGTTTCCAGAAGCTTATACTGTTGACCTAGCCACCAAGAAGGGTGACATAGCCAAACTAGGTACAATAAGCTATACTACAGGCACCAAGCCTGTGGTTGTAAACTTGTACGGGATGTATAATTTTACTGGTAGGAATGTTGGTAAAATGGACCTAGATTATGATGCCTTGCGTTCATCACTTAAATTAATGAAGGAAAAGTTTAGTGGAAAAACATTTGGCTTACCGAAAATCGGGAGTCTAAGGGCTGGTGGGGATTGGAATGTTATTGAACGAATCATTGAGGAAGAGATGCGAGGTGAGTATGTAACGATAGTTAACTACGTACCTTAAAATATTTTTAGATTATAAATTAGTTTTAACCCAATTGTTGTCTTTTTATATGGTTGTTTTATATTTATATAAAACAACAGATATGATTATATATAAAACAACAAATTTAGTTAATGGTAAAATTTATGTAGGGCAAGACTCTAATAATAACGATAATTATTTTGGTTCTGGTTTATTAATTAAACGAGCGATAAGTAAACATGGCGTTAAAAACTTTAAAAAAGAAATTTTAGAGGTTTGTTCAACTAAACTTGAACTTAACAATAAAGAAATCTATTGGATTGAAAAATTAAACGCCACAGATGTAAGAATCGGTTATAATATAACAAATGGTGGTGATGGTGGTCTTACTTCCAATAAAGAAAACATTATAAAGAAAGTTACCGAATTATGGTTAAATGAAGAATATCGTTCAAAACAAATGAAATCTAGGGAGAATAGAATTTATCGACAGGTTGGTGAATACAACCACTCAAATGAAACTAAAGAAAAGTTACGGGTTGCACATAAGGGTAAAAAACAAAGTGATGAACACAAACTTAAAACTAAAAAATTTAATCTAGAAAAAAGAGTCTATTCAATTATAAAATGTGTTGAAACTGGTGAAGTTTTTAAAAGTATAAATGATGCTAAACGATGGTTGGGTAAGGGTGATATACAAAGTTGTTTGTCTGGTAGACAAAAAACAGCTGGTGGTTATCATTGGTTAAGGCTTAGTGAAGTAAAAAAAAAATAAAATAGTATCTTTGTAATTATTACATTGTGAATTAAATAAAAAAAGTTGATTATGGTTAAACGTATATATGATAAAATAGTATTGATGTATGCTATATTTAAAGCTGATAGGGTGGTTCTGATAACGCTTAAGAAAGGTGAATTTAAAAATTATCTTAGTGGTGAATTTTATCAAACTTCTATTATGTATAATAGTATGGTAGCAGATAACGCAAAAGAAATAATTAGTAATTTAGCCGATAAGGTAGATAAAAAAGAGTTATTATCGGCCAGAAATAATTATTGGGGTGTTGATAGAGATTAATAATAAATTAGAATAATTAAAAATTGGTATTTATATTATTATTGTCTCATTTGTAATAGGGTTGGAAGATTTATACTCACCAATAGAATATATTCTTCAATGATAGTTGTTTTTCTAGAAAAATATTAGTACCTTTGTTTTATGAAGATAATATTCCTTGACCTAGATGGTGTCCTATGCCTTTCCAATGGAAATGGTATGTCTACGAATGAGTGGGATGCGTCAGATTTTGACCCATTAGCGGTAGAAGCCTTAAATGAAATACTATCAGCAACAGATGCTGAGATAATAATTACTTCTGATTGGAGGTATGATTATACCTTATCAGAGATGCGTGACATCTTCAAGCACTTTAAGGTATCTAAGGGTCCAATAGGTTACATACCGTCTTCAAATGGTGGGATACATAATCGGGCCGCAGATATAAATGCATGGCTAGCAACACATGCATTTAAGAATGATATTGATTGGGTTGTTATTGATGATATGGATATGTCAAAAGAATTTGGTGATTCATTTATCTATTGTATTAGTTGTAAGGGTCTAGCTAAGAAAAAGATAAAGCGAGAAGTTCTAAGAAAATTGGGTGACCTCAATGAGGTTGTTAGTCTTGGGGTTGCCAATGATGGTTATATAAATGTAAGAGTAAGGGATTTAAAGAAATGGTACATAACCAATATTAATAAATTTGGTTCAGTTGTTTGTTTTGATTACAAAAAATCTTATTATACGTTACCAGAGTCAACATTTTCAAGTATCTTTAACGATAAACAATAAGTATGTCAATAATAAGAGCAATAAATAAATTTTACGAGGATAAGGAGAAGCGTGGTTGGGTTAAGGGTTATTTCTTTTTTGATATCCACGGAACAATCTTAAGGCCAAATTATCAATATGGTAATACGCCAAAGGATTTCTATCCATATTCAGTAGAGGCTCTACAATTGATGACTCAGATGCCAGAAATCTGTATGATACTTTATACTTGTTCACATCCACATGAAAGAAAAGAGTACTTGCAATTATTTGAGGACCATGGTATTCATTTTGAGTATATTAATGAGAACCCAGAGGTCGTTACAGATATTACAGGTTATGGTTGTTATGATACGAAGCCATATATGTCGGTCCTTTTTGAAGATAAATCGGGGTTTTCAGGTGAAGAAGATTGGGCTGGTGTGTTAGAATTATTAAAAACTAAGAATAAGTTATAAAAAAACTAATATGAAAAGGAATCTATTACCCTTACTGGCGATACTAGTAATCGCAACAATGATAATGTCTGGTTGTGCAGATTCAATTGATGTGCAAGCATGTATTGAACCAACAGAACCAGTTTTGGGTTTCTGGTATGGAACATGGCATGGATTAATAAGTGGTTTTTCATTTATTGGTAGCCTATTTGATGATAGTATTAGTATTTACGCTGTAAATAATAACGGTGCTTGGTATGACTTTGGATTTGTTGGTGGCTTATTTTATATATTTCGTTTAATAGCAAGAATACTTGGAGGTAATAACAAATAAAAAAGAAAATAGTGGTATTTAGTGGAGCTGGGCTTGATAAAGCTTCAGGTATTGTACTTGAGGTTAAGAATTATAATCTAAAATGTGATATTTATTACATAGACCCTAATCCTGTCAATTACTTGGATAATTATGATGTTAAGGTGAACTATATTCGGAAGGATGCTGTTGATGGTTTAGCTGATATTGTAAACGAATTAATAACAGATTTTAAACAAAAATAAAATATGAGTGCGATAGTATTTGAGTTAAAGAAAGAGCATATTTCTTTATTAAAGAATTTAAGTTGGAGAACTGATAATAACGTTATCGTTAGTACGGCAGATGAGGGTGATTCAATTGCACCAGTCTTCGGTAGCAACAACATTTATGAGGCTATTGATTTGATATTAAATGGTAAGCCAACTGATATTGACCCATTAACACATGATACCTTGATAGAATATTCTTCAGAACAAAAGGCTGAATGGGATATTTTATTTGGCGAGTTACCACTAGCCTTAGAGATTATATTATTTAATGGTCATTTTGAATTAGGAACGTATAAGGCACGTTACCATGATAGAAATTGGAAAAAAAAATAGTATATGGATTATTTTAAATTTGGATTTATATTATTACTTGTAGTTTTCATACTAATAACATTTAAGTTAATGCTTATTAGTTTTTATATTATTGCTTGGGCTATAAAGCTAATTACTTTAGCTATTATCGTTAGCATTATAATATTTTACATTAATAAATATAAAAAATAATATTTATTATAATTTATTCAATATATTATTATATTGTTTAGCACCTTGAATATTATAATTTATAAGATTCAAATAAGAAACTCCTTGAGACATCGTAGAAACTAAATAATTATTATAATGTAAGATTATCTTAGCTTTAATATCTTCGATATCATCTGGATTAGCTTGAGCCAACTTTGCTGACCAATTGATTGATGGTGCTGTAATGACTGGTACATTATTATTAAGGAAGTCGATAGCTACAATATTAAGTGTTTCCGTAAATGAAACTTGCAGACCAATATCCATGTGTCTTATTTGTTCGTTAAATTCTGGGTGGGTCATCCAACCAAGTTCAATCAATTCAAATAATTCTGGGTTTAAGTTTACAAATAACTCACGTAGGTTTTTAAGTGTAATATCACCACCCATTTCAACTCTATCGGTTATAACATATAGCTCAAGCTTCTTACCAAGCATATCAGCAGCTGAAATAGCTGCAACTGCGCTATTAAGTATATTTTTCATTGGTCTAATGGCACAAAATAACCCAATCTTAATTACATCATCTTTGGTCTTGTTATTGGAGAAATTTTCTGGTAGAATGATATTAGGCACATAAACAACATTTCTAGATAGAAATTCAAAGTTATTATAGAAATCTAAGTTATTTAAACCAAGAAATACATTATCTAATCTGTTGGCTAATTCAAGAACCTCAAACAATCTTTCAAAGCCTTTATTTTCAGTTGCTAAGAACGTTGGCTTAGAGTGCGATACAATGATAAATTTGGTCTTGGTATATTTCTTGGCCAATAATTCTATCTTATCTTTTCTAACCCAGAATGCCTTGATGATTAAGAAATCTGGACGCTCATCATGGAGTATTTTATCAATCTTATTATCATCAACTACGCCAAATGATTTAGAATTAAAACCGAATTCTTGAAGATATTGATTGGTCAAGTCACTAGATACACCAAGTCCAACATATTCACCAGCATAACCCTTTCTAACCTTGAATAAATGTATCATTTTTTTTGATTTATCAAGCTTAAAGAATTCTTTAAAAAACGAAAGTTTAAGGTCAGCGTAGAGTTTAATGAACATAGAATGGATTTAAAAATAAATATATCGAAAAGGCTGTTAATTATATTTAATTTCGGTATTTTGAAAAATAAATTTTGTAATCTGAAAATTATTTAGTACCTTTGTAGCAAAATAATTAAACCTATGGATAGTATACTTTTTTCAATCGATAATCGTATTGATTTTGCGGAGTCAATAATCATCAAATATAACTATTATCAGCAGCAAACAAGGGTACCAAACCCTTCTTCTTATAAAGACATTCAGTTAGGTTCGGTGAATAAAGCAAAGTTTTCTGATGGTGAGCTTTGTGTTGATTTTAACGAAACAGTTCGAGGTAAACGAGTATACCTATTAAGTAGTCCAAATACAAGTGATGAAATCATTAAGCTAACCCTAGCTATTGATGCAGCTAAGAGAGCTGCTGCAAGTGAGGTAATTGTAATACTACCATATTTTCCATACTCTCGCCAGGACAAAAAAGACCAAGATAGGGGACCAATTGGTGCTAAGGTTATGGCTAAGATTCTTGAGACTTGTGGTGCAACGGCTATCATAACATATGAGTTACATGCTGACCAAATTCAAGGCTTCTTTGAGATACCAGTAACACATATTGAGGGTAAGACAGTATTTGCGGCTGATATTGCTAAAATAGCAAATGAATCAACTGTATTATGCGGCCCTGACGAAGAAATTGTATTATCTTCATGTGATGCTGGTGGTGTTAAAAGAGTTAAACGTATGGTAACAAAACTCAAAGAAAAATACGCTATGGAGATTAACTATGTGGTTATTGATAAAATACGAACCAAAGCTAATTTTGTTGAAAGTGTTACTATTATTGGTGATGTTAAAAATAAACACGTTATTATAGTTGATGACATGATTGACACTTTTGGAAGCGCAGATAGAGCCATTGATGGATTGATAGAAGCTGGTGCGAAATCTGTAAGAATGATAGCTAGCCACGGAATTTTATCTGGTCCAGCCTTAGACAGACTTTCAAAATCAAAATTAAGTCAGTTAATTATTAGTAATTCTTTAGAGTTAAACGTTCCAGAAAACCACCCAATTCGCAGTAAAATCAAGGTTATTAGCCTTGCAAAGCAAATAGCATACGCTATCATTTCAATTAATTCTAGCAGTAGCTTAGAAAAAATTTTGAGTAATAATTGTTAAAATACGTTTTTTTACTCTTTTCCAGATATTTATTAATAAATAAAATAAATATTATGAAAAAGACACTTACAGACGTAGAAAAAATTGATTTGGTTACACTATATTTAGATGGCGCATCCATTAAAGAATTAAGTAAAAAATATGAGAGAGCTGAATCATCAGTTAGAGATTTAATTAAACGAAGAGGTATTAAGTTAAGACCTTTAAGTGAAGTTAATCGAAAATTTGAAATACATGAAGATTTTTTTGATGTTATTGATACTGATGAAAAAGCTTATTTTTTAGGGTTCTTATATGCAGATGGAAATGTTAAGACTAACAAAAACATGGTAGTTTTAGCCTTGAAAGAAAGCGATAGAGAAATCCTTGAAAGACTAAATAAATTAATACACGTTAATAAACCATTATTTTTATATAAAGATAAAAGAGGTGGGAATAGAGAAGACACTGTTGGTATTAGAATATGTAATAAAAACATTACTGAAAAACTAATTAAACATGGTTGTCATCCAAATAAAACGTTTACTTTAAGTTTCCCGAAATGGTTAGATACTAATCTATATAGTGGTTTTATTCGTGGTTATTTTGATGGTGATGGTTATATTGGTATTATTCGTGATTCTAGAAAAGATAAAAACGGAAATCAATATGATAAATATTATCACAAGTTTACACTTACTGGTAATGGAGTCTTCTTAAAAGAAGTTGCCAACGTATTTAAAAAAGAATTAGATGTTAATTCATCATTTGAAGTAAGACATAAAGATAGAGATAATGGTATTGTTACTATAACTGTTAAAGGGTCGAATCAAATAGAGAAGGTTTATGATTTTTTATATTCTAATTCTAAACTTTGTTTGAATAGAAAACATGAAATTTTCAAACAAATAAAAAAATAATTAACAAATCTTTGGTAGTTTAAAAATTATCCCTTACCTTTGCATCATAATAATAACCTTAACAATGGATAAGAAAGATTTTAGGTTTGTGGTCGATTTACTAGTAGTATTGTTATATATCGCAATACCACCAAGTGAATTAGATTGGTTAGTAAATCTGATTCTATTTTCCTATATTATTACTAGATTATAAAAAAATTTTAACTAAGGGTATTATAAATCCATTATTATTTGGTGGTTACAGAAATAAGTATTACCTTTGTAACATCACCAAACAAATACAACATGACGTTCGCAAAAAACCAACAATTCGAAAACCTTATTGACGCAATGATGATTGAAGAAGTCGCTGGCTTAGATTCAACATTAAAAACTAAATTGCAAGGCTTACCAATTGATAAAAAAAGGATTGGTATATTATCCATCTTGGATAAAGATAGAGGATTGTTTATGAAAATCTACAATAAAATTAATGATAACAACATTTCAAAGACTGATTATATTAAACATCTTGTCGAAATGCTTCGTGAATATGTTAAAGTTGGTGATTTTGAGCGCAAGCAACATGGTGAAGTTCAGACACCAGTGGAATTAGTACAAAAAATTCTTAATAAATTACCTAAAGATGTTTGGTCTAACCCTAATTTAAAGTGGTTAGACAATTCAACTGGAACTGGTATTTTTATCGCTTGTATTGTTGAAAGATTGATGGTTGGATTAGATATATTCGAATCAGATGACCAAAGATATAAATATATCATGGAAAATATGATTTATGTTTCCGAATTACAAAGTAAAAATTGTTTCTTGTATTTGGTTAGCTTCGACCCAAAAGATGAATATAGTATTAACATTTATAATGGTAGTTTCTTAGACGATAAGTTTGATAACCATTGTAACGATGTTTGGGGTGTTGATAAATTTGATATTGTGGTTATGAACCCACCATATAACCAAATGTTGGATATGGCTTTTATTAAAAAATCTCACGAAATTTCTGATATCACCTTATGTATTCATCCATCAACTTGGTTAATAGATGAAAAAAATATTCAAAAAAAATTCACCTCAACCAAAGAATTAGTTAAAGACGATTTGATTAGTATTGAGTTGTTTAATGGTAATGGTGTTTTTGGTATATCTTTATTTGTACCGTGTGTTATTACGTATATTAATAAAAACCAAACCCATACTGGTATCAAATGTATCGACAGAATAAATGGTGTTGAATTGGTTTATGATAATACGGATGATATTAATAAGTTTAGTAACGTTGATGTGTATCCAAAATTAAAAAATAAACTAATTGAATTATGTAAAGATAATAATTTAAATAAAATTATTAAAACACAAGAAGATAAAACATATTTCGTTAATTTAGCACAAATTAGAGGACACGTTAAGGATACTAATAAATTAGGTTTAGGTATGGATAGTGATATGTTAGTAGATGATTTTTATACAATGGTAACTAAAGATTTAGAAATTAGTTTGGAATCTAAACAACAACCAGTATCTTTTGCAAGTGAAGTTGAAGCTAGAAATTTCTTAGGTTATATAAAAACAAATTTTGTTAGATTTTGCCTATCAATTTATAAAAATAACGGTAATTTACACAGAGGTGAATTAGCATTGACACCGTGGTTAGATTTTACACAAGAATGGACAGATAAAAAACTTTATTCTAATTTTAATTTAAGTCAAGAAGAAATGGCGTTTATAGAGAAAGTAATCCCAAAATATTATTGAATATAATAGCTACCTTTAGAAAAGATTTTTGGAAAGATTTTTTAAATTAATCAAATATATAAGAAATGGTACTAAAAACACAGGAAGCGATAACCTTAAAGGAGTTATTAGAATTTGGTTATGTTTTAAAACCAAATGTTAATGATAGATTTAGAAATCTCTTCTTAAGAGATAAACCAATGGTAACTTTATTAGGACTAGAGTTCTATGATAGAACCATTGATTATAAGTGTTTCATACAAGATTTGGCTATAATTAAGCTTGATAATGGAATGATAACTACCTCAACGTTTTCATCTTTAGAACAAATTGTTAAAAAAACAACAAAAATCACCTTGATAAAACAAAAAAAGATATGAATATAATCAACATAACAGACCAAGAAGTAATGATTGAAATAGGACATACATTTCTTCATCAAGAAACACAATTAACGCAACAAGATGTTTCAGATATGGAAGAGTTTGACATATATTATGAAACTCGTGAAATGATTAAATTTTGGAATCAATTGCCAGAAGAACAACTTAACAACAAAATTTTAAGCCTTGAGGTACAAGGATTTAATATTAATTAATAATATGATACATCATAATTTTAAAACCAAATGTCATGATTTACCAGCGTTATTTGCTAATGTAAATAAATTTTCAAGATTTATGAACAATCTTGAGAAACAAGCGATTATTGACCCATTGCGTTATGAAGTTCAAAGATATTTGGGTGATGGTTTTGAATTTTTTGTTGAAGTGTTCTTATCATTACATCCAGTTGATAACAGAGTTGGGGTATACAATTATATTCCAAATCAAGTAAATGATAATGGTGTTGATGGTGTTGGGGTAAATATTCTTAATCAACCAAGTGTTGTTCAAGTTAAATACCGAACCAATACACAAACGCTGTTAACAGCAAATACAGACCATTTAAGCAACTTATTCTCTGATGGTATGTTGACATATAATGTTGTATCAGATAATACTAATACGAAGAACTATAGACATTTTGTATTTACAACCGCAGAAGGATTGCATTTCTATACTGACCAAGAAATGTTCAAGGGTAAGGTAAGGTGTTTCGGTTATAAAGACTTCAAAGTATTATTGGATAATAATATGGTATTTTGGGATAAGGTAAGAGAAATAGTTAACAGTATTAACACCAAATAAAATGAGTGTATTAGAAAGATTATACGAGTATCAAAAAGAAGCAACAACAAAAACCTTTTATAATAACAAAGGTATTGTGTGTTTACCAACAGGTACAGGAAAAACATATATCCAAGCGGCTATCATAGCCAATGATATAGAGTTAAACCCGTATCAATTTAGGATATACGTTATCAACGTACCTAGGATTCTTTTATCGTTTCAGTTGTTTAAAGAAGTTTATTCTTTTTTAACATCAGGTGGTGTTGAAGCTAGATATATGTTTGTTCATTCTGGTGGTAAAACGGATGAATCTGAATTGGAAGAAATAAGACTTGAAGCAAATGAGCATGGCTTTAGTATCCCATTCTCTGAAATTGGTTCAGGCACTAATATCGATGGGATTAGGGCTATGGTTGATAAATCAAAACAACAAGAGTTGCCTTTGATATTCTTTTCAACATATAATTCAGCTGATAAGATTCAAATTGCTTTAGAGTTATATAAACAACCGATATCAATAGTTTTATCTGATGAGGCGCATTATTTGGTTCAAGAACAGTTTCATGATATACTGAATACGCTTAAAACAACTAGAAGTTATTTCTTCACCGCTACTACCATACATACACCATCAGATAGGGGTCGTGGAATGAATAATAGAGGGTTGTATGGTGAAATTCTTTATAGTATGACACCTAGAGAAGCTATTGAATTAGGAAAAATGGTTAGACCTAGACTTCACTTTGTCAACACGGATGGAGTATATTCAACTGATGATTATAATCTTAGTCTTAGTAAGATTATATATGAGGCGTTTTTACAACACGCTCATACGTTAACCAAAGTTAACCCTAAGATTTTAATATCAGTTAAAGGAACCCAAGATATTCAAAACTTTTTAGCAAGCCCACAATACTTGACGTTACGAGCTAATGGTGTTGATGTTTATGCTGTTGCATCTAGAGAGGAAATTGGTAATGATATCAATGGTGAAAAAGTTAGAAGACAAGACTTTCTTAAACGACTTAAAAAAGATGGAAAAGATAACTTAAAACGTATTATAGTTTTACATTATGATACAATGGCCGAGGGTATTGATGTATCTGGTTTTACTGGTATATTACCACTTAGAACACTTAACAAGTCTAAGTTTTTACAAACATTTGGTAGAGCTGCTAGACTTGATAGCGAAGATAGGGAAAAACTTACTTCTGGTGATTTGAAGTTTGACGATTTAACCAATTTTAATAAACCTTATGCGTATATCATCGTTCCAAATGTGGTTCACAGTAATGCTGATGATAAAGAAAATTTTGTTCAATTAATCACCGAGTTACGGGATTATGGTTTTAACCCATCTGAAGACATTATTTCTTCAACATTAGTAAATGGTATTCCAGAAATAGAAGAAATTAGTGGTCTAAATAATGTTGTTACTAGACTTCCTAATGTTGGTCAATTAATTCAGAATTTGGAAGCTGAAATTGAAAACGAGAGAAATGCTAAGTTGTCTAAGTTAGATTTTTTAGATAAAATAACAGCCTAAGATAAATAAAAATAAAAAAACATATATAAAACTTGCTGAAGAAATAGAGTATTTCTATGGCTTGATACCAAGTATCAAAATATAAGGGTTTTTACTTGCAAGTCTGAGATATTAATAGTATCTTTGCAACATAATAACGAAAGTGTTTAAATAATTAAAATGAAGTTTAAAGAATTAACTGAAAAACAAAAACAACGCTTAATTGATGTTTACCAAGATGATAATGGGCAACCTTGGGAAAAGAAAGCGGCAATGCTTGGTGATGAATTTGGTGTTAGTGAACGTACTATACGTAAATGGGTCAGTGAAAAACTAAAGCTTAAAAGTAAGCCAGAGGTAGAACCAGAACAATATGCCAAGGCCAAAGAGCGCAAGTTTGATAAAACCAAAAAAAGGTTTATAATCACCTTTGGACAGAACAATACAAAGGTTCATAAGGGTTTTTATGAGAATATTGAAGCTTATGCCAAGGAAATTGATGCTGATATACATATCATTCTTGGTCGATATAAGAATCCGACATCCGTATTTACAGCCGAACAAAAAAATGAAGAAGTCTGGGCTGATGAAATAATGAAGTATGCTGATGCGAATAGACATGATATACACGAATATGTTTCGATTATGTCTGATGTCAAGATACAACCAACAGCAATTAATCCAATGTCTGGCTTAGAAGGACTTAGCGGTATTAATTCATGTATCTTCGGTTCGCCAAGAGTGCAACTTGAAATGATACCAGTCCTTGAAAATAGCAAGCCAAAGATGATGCTATCAACTGGTGCAGTTACGCTTAAGAATTATACGGATTCTAAGGCTGGTAAGAAGGGCGAATTTCATCATACCTTTGGCTTTGTTGTTGTTGAGATAAAGGATAAAAAAACCTTCTTTGTTAGACAAGTAACTGCTGATGATAAGACAGGTAACTTTAATGATTTATATTACCATGTAGAATCAGGTAAGGTTAGCCGAGTAACTTCAATGGAAGCTATCATATTGGGTGATATACACTTCGGTCACCATGACCAAGGGGTTATTGATGAGACGCTTAAATTGATGAACGACATTAAGCCTAACCATGTAATCTTACATGACGTATTCGATGGTGATTCAATTTCACACCACCAAATGAAAGACCCATTTATCCAATATGGTAAAGAGATGAATGGCACCAATGACTTGGGTAAGGAATTGGATACCATGATGAATGGTTTAAAGAGCTTTGAAAAATTTAAGAACGTTGTTATTGTTAGAAGTAATCACGATGATTTCTTGGATAGATGGCTTAAGAACGAAGATTGGAAAAAACAACCAAGCTTTAAAAACGCTAGATTGTATATGCAATTATCGGATATATTGCTTGAACAATATGGTTCAGACCCATCTAACGTAATAGGTGTAATACCAGCGTTGATTAAGAAACAATACCCTAACTTTATTTCACTTAACAGAAGTGCATCATATAAGGTTAAGGGTGGCTTTGAACTTGGACAACACGGTGATTTTGGTTCGAATGGAAGTCGTGGTTCTTTATTGCAATTTAGAAAATTAAATACCAAGATTGTTGTTGGACACTACCATTCACCTGGACGTAAGGACGGTGCTTTGGCTGTTGGTACCAGCACACACTTACGTGTCGGTTACAATCAAGGGCCAAGTACTTGGTTACAAAGCCATGTTATAATTCATAATGATGGACGTGCACAACACATTAACTTCATTAATAATGAGTTTACGACATTTAAATAAAAAAGTGAATACTTTTTTAAAAGGTTTGTTTATCTCAAGATAATTTAGTACCTTTGTATGATTACTAAAAATCAATCCACTTAAGATGGGTAAAGAAATTGAACGTAAGTTTTTATTAAATTCTGATATTGAAGTACCAATAACTGGTAGTTATAGGATTTACAAAATTAAACAAGGTTATCTCCTAGCTGAGAAAGATAAACAAGTTAGAATAAGACTTACAGATAATAATGCTGTTATAGGTATTAAGTTTACTGAGGATATTATTAGGGATGAGTTTGAGTATGAAATTCCAATGGCTGAAGGACACGAAATATATAATAAGTTAACACTAACCCTTGAAAAACTCAGAGCTACGTTTAAAGATGGTCAGTATCATTATGATATTGATACCTTCCCAAATGATATGAAGTTTTGTGAGGTTGAATTTGAAAGCATAGAAGCCATGAATAGTTGGGTTAAACCATCATGGCTTGGTGAAGAAATAACAGGCGTAAAGAAGTACTTTAATATAGTACTTGCTAAGGAAAATTTAAGATTTAAAATGGAGAAGAAACCATGGTTGGGTATCTTACCAGAAGAAGTAGAAGAAGATTAAAATATAATTATGGAAACAAAAGAACAAATAAGCTTTATTGATTTCCTAGAAATAGAGAAGCAATTATCAATAAAGATTGGTATGGTAACTGATGCTGAGTTAGTTCCAAAGAGCTATGGCTTAAAATTAACCGTAGACTTTGGTGATGGAGATGTTCGCACGGTATTTACCAACTTAGGTAAGACACATAAAGCATTAGATTTTGTGGGTGGGTTATTCCCATTCATTACAAATCTAGAACCAACTATGATAAAAGGTGTTGAGAGTCAAGCGATGATACTAGTTGGTGAAAAACCATCAGGTGAAGTCGCTTTAAGTTTAAGTGTTTATACTGCTGGAACAAAACTACTATAATATGAAAGCTATATGTGCTGGTATATTTTTAGTTAACAATAGTAATAAGTTATTGGTTTGTCATCCAACAAATCATAAGCCAGACTTTTGGTCAATACCCAAGGGTCGATTAGATACTGGCGAAACGCTTATAGAAGCTGCCATACGTGAAACGTATGAAGAATGTAATATTAGGATATTAGAAACCAATGGCTTACGTCAATTGGATTCGGTTGAGTATACCACCAAGAAGAAGATACTTCACCCATTTCTATTATTAGAACGAAACTCTGGTACACTTGATTGGTCAAAGTTTGATTTGAAGTGTAATTCTTTTGTTTCACCAGAACGTGGTGGTTTCCCTGAGATGGACAACTGGATGTGGGTTGGGTTAGACGAATCAATTAACTTGTTGCATGAAACCCAAGCCATGTGTATACCTAGAATCAAAGAAATAATTGCTGGTAAATAATGTGGTTCGTATACATCTTAGAGTGTAATGATGGGACATATTATACTGGTATAACCAACGACTTAGAAAAGCGAATACTGGCACATAATAATGGAACTGGAGCCAAATACACACGTGTACGAAGGCCCGTAAGACTTATGGTTAGCTTTGAAGCTATAGACCGTAGCTTAGCTAGCAAAGAGGAATATAGAATAAAGCAATTAACAAGAAAAGAAAAAGAAAAATTAATCAACGAAAATAAGTAAATATGAGCAAGGTAAAAATGATTTGGTCTGGTAGTGAAAATGCATTATTTTTACAAGAAAAACAACCAAGCCTTGAGAGGTTAGATAATGTGGTTTATCAAGTTAACTATTCGGATATAACTGGATTATACCTAACTAAGGTTTCGGATAAATTTGATTTTAATTATAAGATATATGGTCTAGAAACCAAATTAATTAATCGTGTGGTTCACACATATACCAATACAACATATGGTAATATTGGTATATTATTGAATGGACTTAAGGGTACAGGAAAAACCGTATCCTCGAAATTAATTGCCAATCAATTAAACCAGCCAATTATATTGGTATCTGAAAATTATCTAGGCGTTACCGAATTTTTGAATTCAATTCCACAGAATATAACGGTATTTGTTGATGAATATGAAAAGATTTTTAATAAATCACATGATTTGTTAACGATTATGGATGGTGCACTTAATTCAGAATTTAGACGTGTTTTTATTTTAACCACCAATGAATTACGAATTGACGAAAATTTATTGCAACGTCCAAGTCGTGTTCGTTATTTGAAAGAGTTTAGCGACTTAACACCAAGTGTTATTGAGGAAATTGTTGATGATTTATTAATCAATACAGCACTTAAGGAAGAAACCATTCTTTTCATTTCACAATTAAACTTTATAACGGTTGATATTGTTAAAAGTATCTTAGCTGAGGTAAATATGTATAATGAAGGTCCAGAATACTTTGCTGATGTATTTAATGTACGGAAAAATTTAATTGGTCACGAGGTTTATGAAGAAATAGATGATGAATATGTATTAAAGGTTCGTAGTAGTACTAGTCTGAGCGTGATTCCACCATTTATGGATAAACATATTGAAATGGAATTTGAGGACGGTTGGTCTCATTTTGGTGAAATTACTAGGGTTATAAGCGAAGATTCAATTGAGGTCATCAAAAATGATAAGACTAGAAAACTTAAGGTTAAAACCTTTATACAAAAGAATGATACTTATAAATAAATATAGGTATTATGAAACTAAACAAGAAAATAATAATGGGTGAATACGTTATTACCCTTGAATATAATGATGCCAATGGCAAATTAGAAATAAACGTATTAGATGAACTTGATGAGATTATCGAGAACATCATTATTTCCAATGAGGACGATGATGATGGATACTACGATGATAATGAACCAAATGGTTATAACTTAAATTAATATGAAAAAAGCAATTGAAATACAAGCACCGAATACCCATACAAAGAAGGATGGTTATACATCAATTTTCTTAGGTGGTAGTATTGGTTTACCAGATAGTGGGAAGGCTAGTGATTGGCAGCAAGACATTATCAAGGCACTTGAAGATGAAAAGATTCAGTTTCTCAACCCAAGGCGTAGTGATTGGGATTCATCTTGGGAGCAAAAGGCCACCAATCCAGAGTTTAGACAACAAGTTCTATGGGAACTATTGGGACTAGAAGTGGCTGATATTATTATAATGTACTTCGACCCAAACACCAAGTCACCAATATCACTATTAGAGCTTGGATTATACGCTAGTAGTGGTAAGCTTATTGTATGCTGTCCTGAACCATTTTGGCGCAAGGGGAACGTTGATATTGTTTGTGAGATGTATGATGTAACACAAGTTAATACCATTGAAGAAGTTATTAAAAAAATAAAATCATTAATATAAATGCAAAAGAGTAAAAAACAACACTTAATCAATAAGGAAATTCGTGGGACTGACGTTAGGATTTCAGATGTAGGTATTATGCCATTATCAGAAGCTCTAACGATGGCTGAGTCTCAAGATATGGATTTGGTACTTATAAATCCAAATGCTCAGCCACCTGTATGCAAGATTATGAATTATGAAAAATATGTTTACAATCAAAATAAACAACAAAAACAAAAAACCTTAAACACTAAGGAAATCAAACTTTCTTATAAAATTGGACAAAATGATTTAGATTATCGAATTAAACATGCTGAAAATTTTCTTAAGATTGGCCATAAGATAAAACTTTCAATGGAATTTAAAGGCCGTGAGATGTTGTTTACCGATAAAGGTATGGAAGTTATACTTAAATTTATATTAGAATTAGATAAATTTGGCGTTGCGGAAGGAATGCCAAAGCTTGAAGGTAAAAAAATTATTGGATATCTTAAACCAATTTCTAAGAAATAAATGTATTTTTTTTAATATCTCTATTTATGCGACTACATAACGGTTTGATATTGGTGAAGTGACATAATTTAATCAATTCTTTTTCCGTTTTTACACTACTTAATGGAATCATATGGTCAATATCCCAACCGTAATTTAATTCACCGTTGTACAATCCATGATTATCCCATGTCATCCATGATTCAAATCTAGATTCTAGATGTTGTTTAAATTCATCAAAAGTACAACCTAATATTTCAGCAGTTTTTGATTTTTTAGTGTATGAATTTCTTCTAAAAGCTTGATTAATGCTTGACCTAATATTTGTTGTTAGCTTATATAGTGGGTCATTTAATCGTCTATTTTTATTATATTCGTTTCGTTTTTCATTATTGTTTTTTCTATAATTTTTTTGATATTCTTTTATTTTATCTGAATTATTTACACGATAATTTTTACTTTTATTTTTAAAACTATCGATATTATCTTGATAGTATTTTCTTTGTGTTTCTTTAGCTTTGTCTTTATTTTCATTATACCATAATCTACTGCGTTCAGCTGCTTCTTTTTTAATGCGTTCTTTATTAGCTTCACGCCATTTTGTATTATATTCTTTTCTATGTTGTATTTTCTCTTCTGGTGTCATATTTTATAAATTTTTAATTAATTCCTCAATAAATTTAGATTTATTTTTTGTTAATTTTTCTAATATTAAATTAACATCTTTAGATAATGTTATACTAAGTTTTATCTTTTTTTCGTCTTTTAATAATTTAGGTCGTGCCATAATATTTTTTTATTATAAATATATGGTAAATTAGAAAAAATAGTATTTAAACAAGATTTTTATTAAAAAGGTTAAGATTTCAATGCAATTTAAGGGGCGTGAAATGATTCACGTAACCAAGGGTGAGACATTAATCTTAAAGCTATTGGTTGACCTTGAAGAATATGGTGTAGCTGAAGCCATGCCAAAGCTTGAGGGTAAAAGAATGTTCGTCACGATAAAACCCTTTAAAAAATAAACCTTGACATAATATATTACTGATAGTATAATTGTACATGGAAAAATATGTACAGTCTTATCTAAGTAAAAATTTTGAAATTCGTAGGAGTTCGGTTGGTAATGATGGTGTTTATTTAATTGGTGATACTAGTCGATATGTTAGGCCTGTATATTCAGTTAAATTAATAAACGAACTAGTTCGTTTATTCGTTATTACTGAGGAAGATGCTAGGTTATATGTTGATAATTGGGGCAGCAATATACGACCAGATGTTGACTTGGAGTTTTATTGGTTGGTAACAGATAAATTACCTGTTATGGAAGCGATTCGGAGAATTTTAGATGAAGAACCCATAGAGACATCATTTTGTATGGATTACGCATATACTGCTAGTACGAGGATGAATATGTAGAATAATTTGGAAAATTAAGAATAAATTAGTACCTTTGTAGCAACTAAAAATTAAATCAATTTGTGTTTCTATAATATTTATTAATAAAACGTTATGTTAGATAAATTTATCAAGTACAAAGTTAAAGAATTCTTGAATAGAGCAGAAGAGAAACAATATCTAGGTGAAGGTTTAACTATGACTCATAGCTTGGATTATACTGTAAATTATATCCAGAAGTTTATGGGTAACATTTATAGAGTCAAAGTCTATAAGGATTATAAAACGATTATAGTGTATTTTATTTATAGAAACACCAACCATGATAACCTATTTAAGTTTATGAATAACATGGGTTATTTTATTTCTGCATATTATCTTGATGATGGTACCTCTACCACAAAGGTTGGTAAAAATGATATTATTAGTAGTGTAAGATTTGAACCAAAATTTGATTTAAGGACATTTGACATTGATGATTATTTATATCATGTAACAGAAAAAGTTAATTTACCTAAAATCTTAAAAATTGGCTTAACCCCAAAGACAAAATCAAAAATCGGGTATCATCCAGAAAGAATTTATTTAGCAAAAAACTTAGATGCTGCTAATGAAATCATGGGGTTATTTTTAGGTGGTGACTTTATTAAAGAGCCTGTAATGTTAAGAATAAAAACAAAGGATTTGAAAAATGTTTTTTTAATGGACACACAATTTGACGGTGGAGTATACACTCACGAAAATATCCCACCAAGTAGTATTGTATTTATAACTTAAAAATAAGGTTTTTAAATGAAATTTCAAAGTAAATTTTCATTTTTTTTTAAAAAAAGATGTTTTTTGTGATTTTATGATATATTTATAAGTATGGACAAAATAAAAAAAATTAATGATATTAATATTAGAATTGAACCTAATTCTAAACTAGAATATAAATCTTATTGCAAAAATAATAATTTTAATATGTCTGAGCGAATTAGATTATTAATAGAAAAAGATTTAAATGGTAAATTAATCATAAATGATTAAATCATCTAAACATATAATCAAAAATTGTAATCAAGGGAAGCTTGCTTCCCTCGATAAATTATTTATTGATTATAAGTCTGATTTATTAACTTATATGAATTATATAATAGATGGAATATTACCACTTAAAATTAATTTATCCTCTAAAGATTTACCATCTGAAACTATTAACCATAGTAGATATAAACAATTAATTTATAAACAAGCATCTTCTATAATAAGAAGTCAATTAGATAAAGCTAATAAAAAAAGATATAATAACTATAAAAAAATATATTCATATATGATGAAGAATCATCCTGATTCTTCATTTATTAAAATAAAATATAGTAATCTAAATCTTAAATCTATTATTAAATCTAAATATTTTAAAATACCTAATCTAAATAATTTATCTATTAATTTAGATGAAAGATTCTTTAATATAAAATCAGGTAATCATTTTAATTCTTTTATTAATCTTAAGCTACCTTATTTTAATGATAAAGGTACTAGAGCATTGCAAATTAATATTCCATTAAATAATCATAAACATTCTAATAAATTATTATCTGAAGGATTTAATTTAAGAAATAATATTCAGATTAGAAAAGTTAATAATGATTATTACATAAGTTTAATATGGTTTAAAGAAAATCCTAATAAAAGAACCGAAGGTTCTTCATTAGGATTGGATATGGGTTATAATAAACTCTTATGTGATAATAATGGAAATAAATATAATGGTGAATTAACTGAAATATACAATAAAATAAGTAGAAAGAAACAAGGTAGTAAAGCATTTAAAAAAGCATTATCCCATAGGGATAATGAAATTAACAAAATATGTAATGAATTACCATTAAATAATATAAAGGATTTAATTATAGAAGATCTAAAATCAGTTAAAACCGGTAAAAAATATTTTAATAATAAAATACAAAGATGGTCTTATACTAAGACTATACTTAAATTAGAAAGAATTACTGATGAATATGGAATTAATCTGGTGAAGGTTTCACCAGCATATACATCACAAACATGCTCCGCATGTGGTCATATAGATAAAAACAATAGAAAAGGCGAAGCCTTTAATTGTATTGTCTGTGGTTATGAAAATGATGCTGACGTAAACGCCAGCATCAATATTCATAATAGAGGTGTTTATAGTCTCTCTAACCAATAAAATTAATTAAAGGAAGGTTAATTTCATTAAATTTCCTAAGAATTAGTAACTATTGAAGTTTTAAACCAATAAAACTAAACAGGGATAAAACTTGCAACTGTTAAATTAAATTAGTACCTTTGTAACAATGAAAATTATTTGGATAAATACTAGGCGTAATAAATTAAGAACCAGACTAGAGACTCTGGTCTTAACCAATGATATTGAAGGTATTCTAGAGGTATTCGATGAATACCAAAAAGATAACTTATCTAGTATTGAAAAACTAAACAGGAAAAGAACTGCTGAGTCTCGTAAGATTAGTGGTGCCTTGAGGCAAACGATAAACTCGCACGGCCCGATAACCAAGCTATTGATTGGTTCGGCCACCAAGCGCATAATGGGTGCTTTAATGGTTGAAAAAGCTGAAGATAATCTCTTAATTAAGATAAAGAAATGGCTAGGTTTAAAGTAATATATATCTGGTGGTTTTTTAGTTTTATCTGGCGTTGTATTAAAGATGCTGTACAAACTCCACATCATTGTTTTGGCGAAATTGCTCTATTTAAAGAAAATTGGGGTGATTTTAAATGTAGGGTCGCCTTAGATGGTCCTAAATATAATAAACTATTTAATAGAATTAAACAAGAAACTAATGGCAACGATAACTAAATTATATGTCGTGGATTTTGACGGGACGATAGTAAATACACCTCTACCAGATGAGGGTCGTATAACCTATAAGGCTAAGACTGGCCAAGAATGGCCACATAAGGGATGGTGGGGTCAAGCTGACTCTTTGGATATTGATATCTTCGATATGCCAGTGGTTGACCATGTTGTGGCTGATTATCAACGAGAAAGAGCTAATCCTAATACCCTAACGGTATTGTTGACTGGTCGTATGTCAAAATTGGGTGACTTGGTTAAGAGGGTCTTGGATTCTAAGAATCTTCATTTTGACGAGTATCACTTTAATACTGGTGGTAGTACCGATGTTGTTAAGATAAATACGCTTAATAGCTTGCTTGATAAATATCCTACGGTTGAGGTGGTGGAACTTTCTGATGATAGGTTAGACCACATACCGAAGTTTGAAGAATGGGGTAAGCAACAGTGTTTAAGTGGAAGGCTTAAAGACTTCAAGATTAATGTAATTATTAGTGGAAATCACTAAACCGTATAATATGATAGAATTAGGAGATATAATTGAAGGTAAGTTGAGTATGAATGTAAGCGGTTCCGCTTATTTAGTGAGTCCAGATATACCTAAAGACATTTACATTAACAAGAACAACGTTAATAAAGCATTGCACCTTGACATCGTAAAGATTCGAGTCCTTGAAGGAAGGGAACGAGCACTTGAAGGTGAGGTAATTGAGATAGTAACTCGGTTCAAGACTGAGTTTATTGGTACGATACAAATATCTGAACGTCATGCGTTCTTTGTACCACTTAGCAGCAAGCTATCAACAGATTTCTTTATACCAAAGAATAAATTGCTTGGTTCTACTGATGGACAAAAGGTAGTCATTAGATTAACTGAATGGAAAGATAACGCTAAGAACCCTAATGGTGAGGTCATACGTATCATTGGTAATTCTGGTGAACACGAAACAGAAATACATAGCATTCTAGAGGAATACAACCTACCATATGAGTTTTCTATTGATGTCTTAGATGAATCTGAAGCAATTTCAGATGTTATCACACAGGTTGAAATAGATAAGCGTAGAGATATGCGTCATGTATTAACCTTCACGATTGACCCAGCTGATGCAAAGGATTTCGATGATGCATTATCCGTTCAATTTATTGATGGAATATTAGAGGTTGGTATACATATTGCCGATGTATCATATTATTTACGTCCAGATACAGAATTGGATAAAGAAGCTTATGCTAGAGGTACCAGCGTGTATCTAGTTGATAGATGTGTGCCTATGCTTCCAGAAAGGCTATCTAATGGCCTTTGTTCATTAAGACCATTGGAAGATAAGCTATGCTTCTCAGCGGTCTTTAAATTGGACCAAAATGGCCACGTGACAGATGAATGGTTTGGTAGAACCGTTATTAATTCTGACCATAGGTTTACCTATGAGGAAGCTCAAGAAGTAATAGAGACTAGATTACCTAAACTAAATACTGGTGACCCTATTTTAGATATGCAACTTACCAGTGCTGTTCTTATCTTGGATAAGATGGCTAAGAAGATGCGTAAGGTTCGCTTAGGTAAGGGTTCTATATCATTTGATAAGCATGAAGTTCGATTCAAATTGGATGAGAATAACAAGCCAGTTGACATATTATTTAAGTCTTCTAAAGACTCAAATAAATTGATTGAAGAGTTTATGTTATTAGCCAACAGACATGTAGCTCAATTCATTAATTCTAAGGGACTTCCGATGGTTAATCGTGCGCATGATAAACCTAGTGAAGAAAAATTGAATCAACTTAAGGATTATATCAAGCAATTTGGATATGATATTAAGATTGAGGATTCAGCTGCTATAACTAAATCTCTTAATCAATTATTGATTGATGTAAAGGATACACCAGAGGAAGATATTATCAATAACTTGGTGGTAAGAACAATGCAAAAGGCTGACTATAGAACTCATAATGTGGGCCATTATGGTCTTGGCTTTAAGGATTATACCCATTTTACATCACCTATTCGTAGGTATCCAGATGTAATGGTACATAGGTTATTGTATACATATCAATCTAATAAGAACAACGTTAAGTTAGATAAATTAGATACCAAGTGTAACTATTTATCTGAGCGTGAACGTAAGTCTCAAAAGGCCGAGCGAGATTCGATTAAGTATATGCAGTGCGTGTATATATTAGAACGAGTTAATCGTGTTTATACTGGTATTGTAACATCAGTTACAGATTACGGCTTGTTCATCGAAATAAAAGAGAATCGATGTGAAGGATTGGTTCGTTTATCTGATATCAATGGTGAATCATATACCGTTGATGTTGCTAACTATTTGGTTAAGAGCAGTAGTGGTAAGATAATAAGACTTGGTGATGAAGTTATGGTTATAGTTAAATCTGTTGATGTTGCCAAGAAAAATATTAATTTGGCCTTAATGACATTATGACAGACGAGGAAATAGTATTTAAATACTTAAATCGTAACTTTCTAATTACTGAATATAACCCAAAGACAAATAGTTTTGAGGTTGGTAGTAGACATGGTTCTAAGTGTTATAATATACATAATGAGTTACATATCATATTTAATGGTACTAAAGAGTTAGATACTATATATAAAAAATGGTTATCACATAATACATGTATTATCACCAATGAAATTAATGTATTTTTTAACGATTGTACGTTAGTATTAGGGCAAAGTAATTGGGAGGTAGTTCATAGTAAGTATGGTAAAATTAGGATTACCGATATTAAAGAAAATTTTGGTGAAGCGTATGGCATACCATATGGAAAATCTATTAAAGATTACTGTTTACATAGTTATCGTAAATGGTATCAAGAAAATATATACTTAGCATCAGAAAAAGCTATGAGAAATTTTTAAAAATGTTTGTTAGTCTCGAAAATATTTAGTACCTTTGTAAAAACCAATCTTAATGACCGATACAGAATTTAAAAGCTTTCAAGAACTATTGGCTAAGTTTCTAGACGATAACTTTAGTAACACGAAGCGACTTACTGAGGATATCCTTAATAAGGGTAACGAGCAGTCATTGGTTTATTTACTCGAAGAAGAGCGTGATATTTTATATGCAATATTAAATGATGGTCGTGGTATCGATGATTATGAAGATGAAATTTCAGACCTAAATGATGAAATACCTTCATTAGAACGTGAGGTATCAGATTTAATGGTGGAAGTGGAATCGGTTGAGTCTGACTTTGGTACATCATTAAATGATAACCTTAAGCGAGAAACCTATATGCAACACCACCAAGACTATTTACCTTGGCAATTTGAGAAGTTATTGCGTAACGGTAAAATACTATTAGATATATGGAAATAATTTGTATCTCAGATACTCACACAAAACACCTAGAAATACCATCACATTTAATTAATAATGAAGATGGTAAAATCGATATGATTATTCACGCTGGTGATATTAGTGGACGGGGAAATAAATCTGAAATACGTGATTTTCTAGATTGGTTTTCTAAGCTACCATATAAGTATAAGATATTAATTGCTGGTAATCATGATTTCTTTTTTGAACGTGCACCAGAATATGAAATAGATGCATTGCTTGCTGAATACCCAAGCATTACATATCTTAATGATTCTGGTATTGAAATAGAAGGCTTTAAGATATGGGGTAGTCCAGTGCAGCCATGGTTCTATAATTGGGCTTTTAATCGTAATAGTAAAGATATCATTAAGCATTGGGATTTGATACCTAATGACACAGAAATCTTGATTACACACGGGCCTGTATATGGATATCTTGATGCAACTGTTAGAGGTGACCTAGCTGGTTGCCCTAACTTACTGGATAGGGTGAAGACCTTAAGTGATTTGCGGTTACATGTATCGGGACATATACATGAGGGGTATGGTATTGCTAGAATGGGTGATGTTAACCTAATTAATGCATCCGTTTTGGATTATCACTATGATATGGTTAATGACCCTATTACGATTAACTTGGTTAAAAAATAATAATTTAAATATAAAAATATAAAATGGAAAATTTACATGATTACATATTGTGGTATAACACGTATACCAATACTTGGTATGGTATACCTAGAGACCAATACATGGTTTTTTTTAATGGTGGCCGAGCTAAGGCAGTCGGTGTACTAGAAGCCTCATCTGTTGATGCCTTGATTACTGAGATAACTAACTAATTAATATAAAACTAAACACAATGAAAAGCGACCAATTTATATACTGGTTAAACGGATTTTTTGAATTATCTGAAAAAGATAAGCCGTTAAGCGTTGAACAAGTACAGAAAATTAAGAATCACTTAAAGTTAGTATTTCTTCATGAAATTGACCCATCGTATTCTGATAATTTAGAGGTTCGGACCATTTTTCAAAATATTCATGATGGTAAACACCCATTAAGTGGTTTAAACATTAATAAACCTGAAAGTATACCAACTCAAACGACATCTTTAATCGTTAAGTGTTAAGACATGGATAAACTACAAACATTTGTTGTGTGGCTTGATGGCTACATCGAGGCGGTTGGTGAAGATGGCTTCAATATATCTAAGACCAATGTCATTAAGAATAGGTTATTTAACCTATTTGAGCATGTTGCTGATAAGATTGAAGAACCAGTTAAGGAGGCACCAGAAACTGACGTTTCAACTGGTCAAAACGGACCCAAGGTATCTGACCTTACATATCAGGGTGGTGGTAGAATTTATCGTTGTTAAAAATTAGAATATGAGGATAGGTATCATAGGTGATATACATGGTAGAAAATCTTGGGAAAAGATAATAACTGATTCATCCGTTGACAAATGGGTGTTTATTGGTGATTATTTTGATTCCAGAGGCCCCAATATTACTGGTCAACAACAATTAGAAAACTTCAGAGATATCATAGCCTTTAAAAAAGCATACCCAGAAAAGGTAATCTTACTAACAGGTAATCATGATTTTCATTATATCAATGGAGTTGGTGAAACATATTCTGGCTATCAAGCTGCCTATGCGATTAGCTTTGGTGAGGAAATAAACGCAGCTATCAGAGATGGTCTATTACAAATGTGTTATCTTGTAGATACCTATTTTATTAGTCATGCTGGAATAACTAAGACATGGGCTAGCGCTAACTTAGAATCATATCCATTGGTTAATGATACATTTGTAGATGAAATTAATGATTTGTTCTATTATAAACCAAATGTATTTAAATTTACAGCTGGTGAGTATGCTAGCTCTACTGGTAATGATATTACACAGACACCAATTTGGGTTAGACCAGAAGCATTATTGGACGATATGGTTGAAGGTATTACATGTATTGTCGGCCACACCAATGTTAGTCACATTAGATTTAAAGAAAATTTGGTAATGATTGATTGTCTTGGTGATATAAACCAGTACTTAATAATCGATGGTTCAAATCTAAAAGTTGGGTCATTTAAATATGATTAATTAACAATATAAAAATAAAGTATTATGGGATGTAGAAGTGATTACATGGAACCAACTGGTTATGAACAACAAATTAAAGATACGGTTAATAACCTAGTTTATCTTTACTCAGTAATAGAAAAACCACGTACAGGTGCCTTAATTAAGGCTAGTAAAGATATATATTTTGATAAATCAGAGGGTGATAGGTGGGTAGCTGAACTATGTTCTGAGTTACGTAAGCTAGATGCAGAAACCTTTGATAAGGTAGTGTATAATGCTAAGGTACCTGCATCTCGTAGACTGGCTGATTGGTGGGAAGAACATGAGGCCGCTGATAATGCCAGAATATCAGCTGAGTTAGCTAAAGCTGCTAAAAAAGAATTAAGGGACATAGCTTTAGCTAAGCTTACCGAGGAAGAACGTAATTCACTGGATTTAAAATAAATTTTCCAAATCTTTTTGTTTTTCTAGAAAAATTCATTACCTTTACAAAAGCAAAAATGATATAGGCTATGACACTTAATCGTATAATTTTTAGTTTATTAATTATCTTTTCCATAATCTATATTATGTGGATATCGTTATGTTTAAATAATAGATTTACACCTAAGATAAAGAGTAAGACTGAATTGGTAGTAATTGATTCGGTTAGTACTAGATGTAAATATACCTTCGTACCTGATACTATTTGGACCTATCATACCAAGTACGGTCCAACACTATACTTAACCAGCAATAAACATAAGCTTGGTGATAGTATCTTAGTTAATTTGGTCACTAAGGATACCCATGAATAATTGGTAAGGTTAACACAATTAAAAAAACATAATTACGATGAGCAAGCAAATAACGAATAATCGTAAGGCATATTATGAGTATCAGATACTTGAAACATACGTTGCTGGTATTCAGTTGAAGGGTACTGAGGTCAAGTCAATTAAGGCAAATAACGTTAATATAACGGAAGCATTTTGTGTTATTACTAATTCTGAAGTATTTATAAGAAATATGCATGTGTCCGAACACAAGCAAGGGGGTAAATATTATAACCATGACCCACTTAGGGAGCGTAAACTATTACTAACAAAAAAGGAAATCAGCGATTTATCGGATAAAGTAAAGCAAAAAGGGCTAACAATAGTTCCTCTAGCTATCCTATTGTCTGATACTGGCTTCATTAAGTTTGAAATTGGTTTGGCTAAAGGTAAAAAGACTTATGACAAGCGAGAAACGCTTAAGAATAAGGATTTAGAAAGAGACCTAAAGCGAAAGATTTAATTATAACGAAACAATATAAAACAAGATAGATTATGAGGAAGTTTAAAATTCAAAATAGAATAACTGCCCTAGATACAGAGGCTTTTCAGTCTTATCTAAAGGAGATATCATCGATAAAAGCCTTTACTCCAGAACAGGAGATGGCTTGTGCTATCAAGGCTAGTAATGGTGATAACAAGGCACTTGATGAGTTAGTTAAACGAAATTTACGTTTTGTCGTTAGCGTTGCCAAGCAATACGCAAACACGCAACACCCATTGAATGACTTGGTAAATGAAGGGAATATTGGATTAATAAATGCCGCACATAAGTTTGACCCAACTACTGGTAACAAGTTTATCTCGTATGCAGTATTTTGGATTCGTAAGACTATAATGGAACACATATTAAACTATGGTCGCTTGGTACACTTACCAGCTAATAGGGTTAATGAATTAGCGAAATTTACTAAAAAGATGAGGGAATTTGAACAAACCCATAATCGCCAAGTTACACCAGATGAAATGTTTTATTCCTATAATGCTGAAACAAAAAAAGAATCAGATGATAAAGAAATAAGGACCATAGAAGAATATAATAATATATCTATGTTCAATACATATAACGTTGCATCTTTGGATTCTGAAATTGATGAGACTAACGGCACTACGTTGCTAGATACCATATCCGATGAATCAATATTTAAACCGACAGATTACGACATCAATTACAGAGACCTTAAGAATCAAATTTCAATTGGGTTAGATAAGCTTAAACCTAGAAATCGTAAGATTATGTCTGCCTTATATGGCTTAGATGGTAATATACCTAGAAGCCTTTCAGATTTATCTGAAGAATATGATATTAGTCGTGAAATGGTTAGACAGATACGAGATAAATCATTACTAATATTACGCAATGAAATACCATCATATATCATGTATTAATAAGTACACATTTGTGTACATGTTAGTCGTAATCTATATGTTTTTCTGTAATAATTTAGATATTTATTAGTAAGAACCAAAACAAATGGAAAAAAATATTATTAAAGCAATACTCAGAGAATCGTTAAACGTAACTGAGGGGGAAGATAAAAAGACTGGAAAAAAAAATAAAAATACCGAGAAGGATTATGCCGAAATTCAGCGTAAATTAGATGGTACTATGCTAAAGGCTAACCAAGTAATGGCAGCTGCTGGCCTTGGTAGTTCTGATAATGCTACCGATAGGTCTTTGTTTTCCAAAAAATTGCGTAGGGAAAAAAATGAAGAAGGTGGTCTGTATCAATTCAATGACGAAGAACTGGGAACCATTATGAAGGTAATTAACAACCCTGCTTCGTACCTAAATACGAAGAATTAACCCTATATGTACTAGAATCAGCTTACAAAGGTAAGTAATTAAAATGACATTTCCAAGTAAAAAGTTTTTTTAGCTTTATTTGGTTTTATCGAATTAATTACTTACCTTTGCTATTGTACTAAAAGCGAGAGCATATGAGCACTAACATCGAAATAATAAAAGAAGTAGAATTTAATGAGGCCGCAGCCTTGATTCTTATTCAAGATGATGAGGATTTAAAATCCATATTCACCAGCGAGGTTCAAGTACCTATTACCTTATTAATAGCACAAGCAAAAGAAGGTAATCTTAGCTTAGCCACAACGAACTTGGTTCGTAACATATTTGATAAGGTAGTCCTAACTAAGGACAGTCTTATTAATAGGTATGAATACCTACGTAAAAATATGAATGCAACTACCGAACCAGTATCGGTTACCCCTAACTCAGTTCCCACTAAGAATAAGGTAGAAAAAGTTCTACCAAGACGTTATGGCAAGGCTGCTATTATGAATGATGTTACAAATCAAGATGGTGTAATGACCAACGCACAATTAACAGCCTTATCGGTTAACGACTTAAAGAATACTTATGTTAAGTTGAGTGACAGGCTTATAAACGATATGTTAACTGAAACCCCAATCTATACTGATGAGGAATATCGTATTATTAGGTCAACAATTACAATGCTAAACAACAAATTAGCATCGTTATTGAAAAAAAGATAACCCATAGTTTGTAAGTTTCGTTTATTTTGTGTACCTTTACATAACAAACCAATAATTATTATGGAATTTAAACCTAGAAACGTTTTAAAAGGCGGTATGGACTCTAAGGGTAATATTAGAGTTGAAGAATGGGATTATGATACGCTTGCGACACTGGAGTTTGGTAGATGGATGGTTCCATTCATATTTGGATTAATCGTGTTAAGCGCCTTATCGCCATTGATAGTGTTGTTATTACTATTTACAGGCCATATACGAGCTAGAGTCATGTATGTAATAGCTGGTTTGATATCAGCTTATGTATTATATGATTTTAATCATGGCTGGCTATGCTTGAGAGCAACGAAAATATTTTTTGATGAGGCTGCTATTAATTGGTTCGTCTCAGCAAACATTATTTCGTTATTAATAAGTCTTGTACTAATGACCTTCGGTAGTCTAATACAAGATTATATATTAAAACCATATACTGACATGAAATGTGATTATGATGACCTAAGTACTACACAAAAAGTAGATATAACGAATAAAATAGGTGGTAATATGGGTATAACATATTTGTTTATTATACTTATAGGGTTTATCGGGTTCGTTGTTAGCCGTGAGGTAACTAGCAATAATTTAGGTTGGGTTAATGAAATAACAACGCTTAAAGATGAACGTGAAGCAGAAGCTTATCATCAAGAAAAAATAAGATGGAATATTGAGAATTATAAAAAGAATCACACACCTTACTAAAACTAACATATGAAACTAAATACTAGCTTGTTATCTTTATCTGACGTGGTTAATAACCTTAGTCTCTATGAAATTTGTGAGATGGTTCAAACACTAATAGATATAAATACTGAATTACAGAATAATTTAGTAGAGATGTCAGATGAAAGTTTGCCAACCTTCAGCAAAAATATTATGTCTGAAATAGACGAACAATTGTTCTATCTAGACTTAAACATTAAGGTTTTAAATGATGCAATTGAGTACCACGAAGCAAATATGTTTATTTCACCAGAAATTGATGGTCATAATTTTATGTATTGTTTAAATTAACATGTTTTAAAATAAAGTAGAATGAGATTAAATAATAAAACATTTATCGTTTTAAACGAAGATGGTGAGCACGAATATGATATTACTGTAAAGGATACCAATATAGGCACAGAAATAACTCTATCGCTATCACATAGCCATACATGGACAGAATCAGTAAGAGGTGAAGAACGTATATCATTATTGGATGATGGCAACGGAATATCGCTTAGCCATAACGTTAAGTCGATTGACTATGCTGAAGCATTTGAATTAATGCTGCTATTAAACTTTAACCGTAACCTTGATAAACAAGCGGTGACATCGAAGTATAGAGTTATGGAAGCCATACCATTATTCGAAATCCAGTAGAATTATTTGTTTTACCTTTGTATTCTAAAACAAAATAAGTTATGGATAAGGTTATTTTAACTAAAAAGATTAACGAAAGCAAGACCCTAGATAAAGAAGTTATTTTATCTTGGGTATCATGTTTGCCAAGTATTGGTTCTAAGACAAAGCCTTCAGAATATCTTGTTGGTGATGTGTTTATGCACGAGATATTTCGTCACCCATATGTGTTGCTTAAAAAGACCAAGAAGGGTTGGATATGTGGGTTAATTACCTCAGACGCTGATTATGCCGATATCCTTGAGCCTTGTCAATCAAGATTCTTTGTTGATAATTACTTCGCTAGAACGTTATTTATCACACAAAAACCCCTAGGCACATTCATGGCAGTATACGAGAATAAGAAGCATCTCAGAGATGTTTATAAAGCCTTACAAACCTATTTCATATAAAACCTTAACTCAGATTTGGTTTTATCCTTTTTATTATTTACCTTTGTGTTCTAAATCTAGCGTTATGATACACAAGGTAATTTATAGCAGCAGTAGCGGTAGTACCAAGTATGTCGATAAGATATACTTTGAGGTATCTGAACCTAATACATATGCATCATATGTTCTACTTAAAAAGCATTATTTCGATAACGATGAAACCAATGTAAAATCATTTTCTGGCAAGATGCGTAAGATATCCTTTTCTAGGAACTTTCTGAAGCGTAAGTTAAAGAAAGATGGTAAGTTAACTTGTTGCTATTGTAAAAAGTCTAACTTACGAATAGAATTTAACGGTATGAAAGTTCCACATAATATGATGGCCACTATTGACCATATAATTCCTATTAGTAAGGGTGGTGGTGTGTTCGATGAATCTAACGTCTGTGTGTGTTGTAGCAAATGTAACAGTAAAAAAGGTGATATGGGGGTTGAAGAGTTTTTAAAATATGTTAAGCCATATTTGGTAGTTTCAAAATAATTATGTACCTTTGTCATATGAACAAGCAAGAACAAATAGAAGCCAAACTAGCTAAACCTATTGAGATAGGTGATAAGGTTAGTGTAGTTATAAACTACGATACAACCAAAACCGAAACCGTTGGTAGGGGTAAAAAGAAAGAAACCATAACCACTACCGTTCCACAGGTATTCAGGTTAGAGGGTGATGTGTATAAATTGGAAAATGGTGATGTACATATTGATTATCAAAGCACAAGGATTCCTACTGAATTAAAGGATGTTGTGAAAACTTACTTTCCAAAACAATACCAAACCATAGCAGTGGTTTCCAATGCTTATATATCACCTACAACCTACGAGTGTGGTAATAATCCTTTTGGTAAAGAAAAACGCAGAATAAACTTCTATAATCAAGACTTATCCAGCCTATTATTTAAAGCAGGGTACAAGAGAAGTAAAAACAGGCTTAATTTTGATGATAGTGATGATTGGGGATTTAGGGTTAATTTTGACCCTTATGTAAAAGACAAGGAAGGTAACAAGCATCATTTTCAACGTGGTCTTGTTTGGACACTAGAGCAGAAACAATTACTCATTGAAAGTATTTACCAAGGTATTGAGATAGGTAAATTCTTGTTTAGGTACAATTCTTTTAAGAGACTACAAGAAGCAGAACGTGAGTTTGGTGTTGGTTATGGTTTTGATTGTGTTGATGGTAAGCAAAGGTTTAACGCTATTATAGATTTTTGTGAGAACAAGTTTCCCGACCTACATGGTAATTATTGGAACGACTTATCTACTGATGCACAGCGTAGGTTTATGGCTTATCCAAACCTAGCTTATGGTGAAATGGATGAGTCTGCCACTGATGAAGATATATTAGATAATTTTCTTACACTTAATCACGCTGGCACACCTATGAGCAAAGAGCATATTGATTTTGTAAGAAGTATTAACTTAAAATAATATGGAAGATTTATTCTTACGACCAAAAGAGGCTAAATCAATAGAGGGTTTAGGGTTTAAAGAAGATTGTTTTGCTGTGTATTGTTCTAATGCTTATGGTGGGTTTGATTTGGTTTTCCCACACCATAAAAGGCAAACAGAATTTAATCCTATTGCAGCCGCTACATATCAGCAAGCCTTTAAATGGTTTAGACAGGTACATAATACTGATTCAGAGATTAGCAAGGTAGATGAAGGTTATGCTTGGCATACCTTTAAGGATAACGATGAACGTATCGCATCCACCATTCGTTTATTTGGTGATGATAGATTAAAATATATTAGACCAACATACGAGGAAGCTGAATTGGCTTGTATAGAAGAATTAATATCAAAACATATTCAAATATGAAAGTAATTCTAAAGCTATATTGGGATTTTCCAATGAAGGTAGTTGAACTCCCAGAAAAGACCAAGATGTATGATGGGCGCAGATTATCTAGCCTAAGGGTATATGAGTATAATGAAGAAAACCTTAAGCTTATGGGTGAACACAATCAATTAATCGAAGATTATAAACAACTAGGCTATAAGATATCTGGGATGGAACTTAATAACCGTATAAATTATTAAAGCTAGAAAAAGTTTGGTAGTTTCAAAATAATTGCTTACCTTTGTATCAACAAAATAAATAACTACTTATGAGAAATGATTCTTTAAATCAAATAGCCATCATCGTATGGTTCAAGTCATGGTTTAAGCCAATAATACCCATAGAAAAAGGTGACATTGGAATATACTGTGATAGTCTATCCTTTGGAACATCGAATGATGGTATTCAAACCGTAAAGTATGATATCTTTACCAAGGTACGTACCGTGGGCGTATATGATGAATTGGTAGAAGTAGAAGTGGTTGATGTGTTCACTATGAACACTACCAATGATTCGATTAAAGATGTCGTATCATCAACGATTCCTAAGTATATACACCCAAAATATATCAAATGGGAAGTAAAATTATAAGAATGTTTTGTAAATTATTTGGCCATAATTTTCGATACAATTTCCCATCATTACCAAACAAATGTATTTGTAAAAGATGTAATCTGAAGATGCAATTTGACGTATTTACACTAGAATGGAAAATAGTTGATAGCTTTCCTAAAACACTAGGTACTGAAGCTGAATTAAAAAAACGTTGGCACTAATTAACTAAAATATCAGAATATTATGAACTTAAGCTCAACAACACTAGTAGCAAGGCTTTATCGCTGGTTCTACAACCAAGATAAAATGCCCACCAATCTTTGTCCATATTTTTGGCGGTTGGTATTAATGTGGATATTGATTATACCACTAAGTTTATTATCATTTATAGGTTTATTTCTTACTAGATTTGATAAAACAACATGGGGTGAAAGAATTGGCTTGAGTATGGGTGCCTATATGACAATAATAGCCATTAGTCATATGATATTTGTTGTAGTATGGTTGTTTGTACCAATAGATTTAAGTATCAAGCCGTTTGGACAAATCTTTTTAGTAGGGGTCCTTTGTTGGTTTTTCATATTATTGTATGTGACTATTGAGGGTTGACCAACTGCTAATAAAAAATTAGGCAATCTTAGAAATATTTTTACAATATTGTATCTTTTATGAAACTTCTGTATATTTATATATGAAAAAGAAACTAACAACAATTATGTCACAATTAGAAAAAAAGAAATTCACTGTTATTAGAGTAAGCAAGACCGAGTTCGAGCTTGATAATGGTGATATATACCCTCATACTTTTGAATTGGATGAGGACATTACGGTTGAGGAATTCCAGATAATATTGGACAAATCTCAATCAACAATAATAAGTCACCTAGACAATATATTAAAGGACGAAAACGATGAGCAGTAAACTTATAACAATTAAGGAAGCTGCAAGTCTGTTATCCGTCTCAACCAAGACACTACGTAGGTGGGACGATGAAGGTACGCTTAAAGCCATTAAAACTGTTGGTGGCCACAGGAGATACCTTCAAGACGATATTGATAAGTATATGAAGGTCTATTTACCTGTTAAGGTTATAAAGAAACCAATTTGTACATATTCAAGAGTTTCATCCCATGAGCAGAAAGCCAAGGGAGATTTAGATAGGCAATCACAGCGTTTAAGTGAGCACTGTGCGAAGAAAAAGTACCAAGTGGACCATATCATCAAAGATGTTGGTTCTGGTCTGTCAGACACTAGAAATGGGTTTGTTAAGCTACTTGATTTGGTAATAGCTGGCAAGATTGAAAAAGTTGTTATTGAACATAAGGACAGATTAACAAGATTTCAATATAACTTGATAGAGAAGTTCTTCAACAGTTATGGTGTTGAGATTGAGAAGGTGGAGAACAATGTAGACGTGAGTGAGGAAGAGGAGTTAGTTAATGACATCATGATGTTGATGGCTAGTTTCAGTGGAAAGCTGTATGGTAAGCGTAGTGCAAAGAGAAGAAAAGAGAAAAATAATGCTAAATAAATTTGGTCGTTACAAAAAGAATTATTACCTTTGTAGAATATTAATTAACAAACAAAAAAACACAATTTTATGAAAAAATTATTCTTATTTGCTATAATGGCAACGCTTATCATTTCGTCTTGTCAAAAAGATGAATTAGACGATGATGTGAATGGTATTGGTTCTAATCAACAATGTAATTGTGGTATTATAACTGATGATGAAATAACATCTTGTTATACTTTAACAATTAAAAATGACTGTAGTGGTAATTATAAAGTATTTTGTTGTGATTATACTTTTTGGTTAAACAATTTTATTGGTGATAGAGTATGTGTGACTAACCAACCACAATGGTAAAATTATTTTAAACACTTTAAATTAAAATTATGAAAATTATTTTTATTATTACAATTTTATTTTATTCATTATCATCATATACTCAGAATTATGATAATAATTGGCCTAAGAATGAAAACGGTGAAATAGAATATGTTAGTTTAGTTGATGTACCTAATACTGATGCTAAAACGCTATTTGGAAATGCGAGAATGTACTTTGCTGATGTATTTGTTTCTTTTGAAGATGCAACTAGAAATTTAGATGAAGTTAATAATCAGTTATTTATTAAAGGTAATTTTGTTATTAATACCAAAACAATGGGCCAAATGTGGAAACATAGAATATGGTTTAGTTTGGCTTTATATTGTAAGGATAATAAATACAAATTAATAATTAAACCAACTACGCATTGTTATCAAGTATATACTAGTTCTGGAGCTAAGTTAGCTGGTAATCCAACAGGCTCCTTTAGTCACTATTATGGTAAAGAATATTGTTATGGTGATTTACGTAATAGTGAACCAGTATGCGCTAAAATGGTTTTAAATAAAAAAATATGGAATGAAGAAGTTAAACCAGCTATCGAACAATATATTAACTCTTCAATAAATTCATTACATAAAGCGATGAATAGCACTACCCAAAATGACTGGTAAAACGCTAAATCTAAATTAATAATTTTATGAAACAATTATTTTTCTTATTGGCTATCATAGCAACGCTTATCATTTCGTCTTGTCAAAAAGATAATCATCTTATTGAAAGGACATCAGTTGTGTGGGATTATAATCATATAATTGAAGTGCCAGACAATGATACCATAACATATCGTTATGCATTTTTCCAAATAAATAACGGTGATGTAAAACCAGAGTTTTTTTATAAAGGAGATAGCGTACTTGTTAAACAAAATAACGATACACTTTATAGTTTTGGAGCTACTATTGTTACAACACCAGATTACGCTCTGACTATTGAAGTTGAAACCCCAATTCAATTCATATCTCAGAATGGGCAAATCGAATTATTATTTTAAATTATTATTAACAAACCAAAACCACAATTTTATGAAAAAATTATTTTTATTATTTACAATTAATGTTTTTATATTTGCTAGTCTTTTAGCCCAAACAAAACCAACTGAAGTTTACATTAAAAATGGTAAATTTCATACTGTTTTTACAAATGGATTAGGAGTTGAAATACCTGTTACTTTTAATATAGATGATAGTACAGTATTTAAACTAACACAAAGTGATATGTTTAAACAATGGGATATTGAAACATTTTCTGATACTGTTGCCAACAAAGAAATGATACAATTTTTTAATAAAAATCCTCACATAGAAATATTTTTATATAACCAATGCCTAGCATCACAATGGATGACTACTTTATATTTAAAAAATAAAGAAAGTTTCACTCCGATAACAGAATCAAATGGTTTAATTTTCTTTACTAGTGGAAATGAATTATGTATTACGTGGAGTTATAAGGCTCAAAATGAATATGGTAATATGATTTTTTCTAAAGCGTATAGAGTTATTGTTTGGAATGGTAATAAAATAGTAACAAAAGATTTTTAATGTTAAAAGCGATTAAGATTAGATTATACCCGAATAAGAGCCAAGAGATGAGAATTAACTCACTCTTGGGTTCTTATCGATTTGTCTTTAATCAATCGCTTGCTTATAAGAAACAACGTTACGAAACGGATAAATCAAATACTTCATTCTCTGACCTTGGAAAGTATTTTCATGGTAATCTACGTAATGATTATGAATGGCTGAAAGAACATAATACAAAGGTTCTTAAACAATCAATCATTAACCTTGAAACGGCTTATAAGAACTTCTTTAAACAAGGTAGAGGTTTTCCTAAATTCAAATCAAAGCATGATGAACAGAAAGCAAGATTCCCACAAGAGGCTGTTGCAAGCAAAACATTTGATGAGGTTCAATCTAAGTTAAATTTAACTAAAACAATTAATGGTATTAATTTTGAATGTAGCAAACGGGATAAGGATTATTTGTATAAGAACAAAACAGGAATCAAATCAATAACAATAATAAGAAAGAAATGTGGTCATTATTATGCAAGCATCTTGATTGATGGTGATTTGCTTCGTGTAATGAATGAACCAGTTAATCATTCAGTTGGTATTGACCTTGGAATCAAGACACTTCTTACATTATCGAATGGTGAAACCATTGATAACCCTAAGTGGATAAGAACATCAGAAGAAAAACTGATTAGATTACAAAAAAGGCTTTCTAAAAAACAAAAAGGAAGTAATAACAGGTATAAAGCTAAGATTAAATTAGCAAGGTTACATGAGAAAATAAAAAATCAAAAGAATGATTTTCTTCATAATATCACAACCAGATTGGTTAACGAAAACCAAGTTATCTGTCTGGAAGATTTGAATGTAAGTGGAATGCTTAAAAATCATAAATTGGCGAAAGCTATTCAAGAATTAAGTCTAGGCGAGATGCGAAGACAGATTGAATATAAATCAGCTTGGCATGGAAGGGAAGTGATGTTTGTTGACAGGTTTTATCCGAGCAGTAAGACATGTTCATGTTGTGGTTGGAAGAATGTTAACTTGACATTAGCTGACAGGGAGTTTATCTGTGAGGGATGTGGATTGATTATAGACAGGGATGAGAATGCTGCGCTTAATATTGAGCATGAGGGAATGAGATTATATAATATGATAGGGCAACGTTTGCCCGAATCAGTTCCAGCAATGGAATGAAAGCTTGAGGACAACCCTCTATTGGGATATAACTAGCAATGGTTGTGTTAGATATGGTTGGATGATACAAGAAAACGTGAAATTGGGTATAGGCAACTTTGTCTAATTTCTGTTGAACGGTTATATCGTCAATGGTATTCTAATGGTCAATTAGCTATTGAAGAAACGTATAAGGATGGTAAGCTAAATGGATTATATCGTTCATGGTATACGAATGGTCAATTATCTTTTGAAAAAAACTATAAGGATAGTAAGCTAAATGACTTATTTCGTTCATGGTATTGTAATGGTGGGCTATGGGATGAATGTATTTATATAGATGGTGTGGAGGTTGTTCCCAGAAGAGCTTGGAACAACGAGGGTGTATTAATAAGTGATAAATAATACTATTCCATGTTTGGTAGTCTGAAATATTTTTAGTACCTTTGTAACACAATAATTAGAAAATGGATGAACGTTTTCTAATTGGCACAATAATACTTATTGTTAATGAGAACTTTAATAAATGTAAAATGACAGAAAAACACATACTAAGAAATAACTCTAGTGATTGGTGGATAGGTTTATCCACAGAAGAACAGAATTTTTACAAAGATAACTTGTTTAAAAATTACAAGTTTATTACAATGGTTAATATTGATAGTGCTTATGAACTTGTACACACTATTGAAAAATACTATGGTAAAGAAGAAGTAGCATGGAGAGTTGTTGGTTTTAGTAATTTATTATCATTGTAAAAAGAAAAACAGGGGTATATCCTTTGTAGTGTCAATTAATTATCGTACATTTAATGAACTAAACAATAACCACTAACCCTTAAAAAAATAAGCAAATGAAAATTACTAAATTCCTAGAGTTTCTATTCAAAAAGAAAGAAACCCCAAGACCCATCATTAACCCAAAAACACCAGTAAAGCAACCAATTTCAAGAAATGCTTCACCAAGCGGTTACCAACGTTCGAATACGAATAATGATGATTTAATATCTGATTTAACCAACCCTTGGAACCCGTTAAGCCCCATATACCAAGCCAATCAAGATTCTTATAGGCAAGAAACCCCAACTATCAATCACCATTGGGAAGGAAATTCACATGATGATAATCATTCTACCAATTCAGATTATACTAGTAACGATACCACCTCGTATAGCAGTGATAGCTCAAGCTATGACAGCGGTTCTAGTTTTGATAGTGGTTCTAGTTTTGATTGACCCTAGTTAAATATTAAAACCAAAAGATAAAACAATATGAAAGAATTACCTTGTGACCAATGTGGTATGAAATGTAGTGCTCTTTACCAACAAGGAGAAGACTTAGTTTGTTTTAGCTGTTTAAAAATTGAATTAATAAAACCCAACCTATTAAACGAAACGAAATGACACCAGAGGAAATACTAAATGATTATTTTCGTGATTCAGAAAATGATTCAGATGATGCCTATAATAAGTGTATTGAAGCTATCAACCAATACGCTAGGGATATGTGCGATAGGCAGCGTAGGTTGTGTTATCTTTCAGGTATGATAGATAATTTAGAAATCAAAACTGCACCATACCCAAAAGAACTATTATAAATTAAATATGAACTATAACATACCACATTTTAAATGCTATGTTCGTGAATCATACTTCACCAAGGCTGATAGCAATCAATGGTACTTTTGTATTGCTCATGCCGTACAATCATTGCCTAATAAGATACTTACCTTCCATGTACTAACAGAACATGGTATACATCGCTCTAGGATACCCCTTAGCGAAATCTTTGTCGAAATTAGCGATAAAGATATACCTCACGATTTTAAACAATTATGGGATTGCTTTGGCTATGATGCAAATATAATACAATATCAATTATTAAATAGATGCCAAGTAATTCTTAAAGACCAAACTAAGATATGGGCTAAATATTTGTTTACTATCGATTGGTTTAATAATGCTTTTTCAAATGACCCAACAGATTATAAATGTGGTCATGTACTTCTATCAGATGATGGTTATCTGCTTTGTCAACCAAATAATAGAATACTCTGGGCCGATACCAATTTTGTTACCAAAGAACTTACCCCAGAATTAGCTAAGTCACAAAAGGTAGATACAGAAATCCTTTCTTGTGAAATAAGCAGTAGGTGGATGAGTGAAGATACCAATAATTATTTTTATGACGTAAATAGAAAAGATTTATAGAACATTAATTTGGTTATTTGAAATAATATTCTTACCTTTGATATACAAAAAACCAAAAAGACATGGACGTTTACGAAAACATACAAAATAACCAATATACCAACAAACTACCTTACCCTTCAAAACCTACAACAAAGGACATTGATGAAGCAATGGGTACTTTTACAGGTACTCTACTACAAGTAAGGGAAGAAAGAGAAGCTACTGAAATAAGGCTTAAAAATGAGTATAACTTAGCGGTAAATCATTACAGAAATGAGGACAATAGGTTATTCTTACAGTTTAAACAGGACTTGGCTGAGGATTTTGGGGTAACAGATAACCCTAAAGTAGACAAGCTATTTAACCTTGCATGGGAACATGGCCATAGTAGTGGTTACTTAGATGTGTATAATTACTATTCTGAGTTTGTTGAACTATTAAATTAGGTATTTCGGAAAAATATTCTTACCTTTACAATAGGATAATTAAAAACTAAACTACGCAACGATGGAAATGGATGAAGAATACCTAGAAACCTACTTTGAGATAAATATGAGGATAGCAGAATCCTTATTAGATTATAATACCAAGGATTTTGTGACACGAAGATATGAACAGCAAGGACGTGGCGGTATGTATGAACTTGCAAAAGAACTTACTGATGAGTTTCAAGAAATCCACAAAGATAAGGAGTGGGATGGAGAATTTTTCGATGAGATAGATTCCTTTTGGAAAAAGGCTTGCAATAATCAATAATTTTATCTACCTTTACTGAAACAAATCAAACACCATGAAACTAAAGACAAAAGAACAACTACCATTTAAATATTTTTTAGTTAAAAATGATGATTCTGCGGAATTTAAAGACTACCTTAGTTGGTTAAATGAGCAGTATGGTTATAACTGGGACGGGTATGATAGAAATTATTATTATGGTTATGATGGTAATAGTAGTTATTATGGCACTAATGTTTGGTTGCATATTAACGATTTTGAGAACAATCCAAAAGTATTTACAGCTAAAGAGTTTATGGATATTTTAAAAAAAGAAGAAATGAGCGATAAGAAAATAATAGGTTATAAAGCACCAATGGATTTATTTAGTGGTCAAGTAAAGAGAGGTGAAATTTACGTAATCAGTGAAATGGGTATGGCACCCTACCACTCAAATGGGCAGTAGAGATTACTTGGATAAGATACTTAAATCAAGCGCAGAAATGATTAACGCTACTAAAGACAACTAATATGAAAGCACTTAAAATATTTGGACTTGCGATACTACTGTTTGTAGGTTTTGTTGGAATAATTGCAATGATAGTAGGTATTGGGTATTGCTTTTGGGCTTTAGTTGGAGAAAATGCAATAATATGGCTATTGGGGATTGTGTTTTTTATAGCCTGTTTGTTTTCCGCATACTTCTTCATTAAATCATGAGCATCATAACCGAACTGGAAACGCTACTAAATAAGTAGCCAAAGAGTTGAACGGTGATTGGGTAGCCGATTTTTTAAATGGTAAAGCGTGGGTAATGGGTAAATGTGGTGATACTGTTAATTTGTATGATTGTATTGGCATACAACCATCAGGTGTGATTTTTAAATCAAAACAAACCGCCCAAAAAGCAATAGAAATTCTAACCAAGCACTTCCCAGAGGTGCTTAAAAACTACTTTGCATGAAAAAATATAACGAATTGCCATTGGCAAACAAAGAACAGTATAAGGCGACTTCTGTGCTACTTGCACTTAATGAAGATGAGGTCATGAAAATGAAAACCCCTTACAGGTTAAGTGATAAGCAAGAAATAGAGATAAATAAACTTGGTTATGCAATTGAGGTAGATAACTCAACGATTGACACTTACCCTAACTACCCTACAATAATTTATACCAAAAACGATTTTCTAGCCAAATCCCAGTTGATAGATGTAGATATTGATTTTGCGGATAGGATAGCTAGCCAAAATCCTAATTTTCAGCAAAAAAAAGCGGAAATGCTAATTAAAATAGAAAAGCTAAAGCCATGACCTCAATAATACTAAAGTTATTTTAAGTAAAATTGAGGAACAACTAAACAACCAATAGTTATGGGATTATTAATCGTAATTGCATTAATCGTGTTAATAGGCGCTTTAGTAAGCTACTATCCGACATGGAAGTTTAACCACTGTAAGCACAAATGGGAGCATTTTGACACTATTTTTAATTTTAACTGCCCAAAACCTTGGTATTGCAAAAAATACAAGTGCACTATCTGTCACAGAACTAAATTAGGGGAATACAACAGACTTTAAACAATAAGCCGTTACCCCCTAAACCTATTGAAATAACCAATAAATAATGTATCTTTGTATAAACCAATAACCAATAACCAATGAACAAGTATTATAAGAAGTATTATAAGTATAAAGGCAACCAAGGTCTAAAGGTGCAATTTGTTGGCTATCAAAAAGATAGCAATAGATATTTTGAAGGAATAGCAAAAACTGTCGAAGGTTCGTTGTGGCAAGTAGGAGAATTTATGGACGACCTTGATATAACAGATTTTGAACCATACACACCAACACCACAAGAGTTATCTGAATGGGGTGAAACAACCACGCTAACCAACGATAACCCAAATAAGGTAGAAGTTAGCGATAAAGATGTTAATCTTAGATTAGAGTGCCTTAAATTGGCTGTAGCTATGGATAATAGTATACGTTATGAATTAAGCTACTTTACCGATAAAGCTGATAAAATTTATAATTGGCTTAAAACCACTAACCAAAAATCACTATGATGTACACATTTGTGTACATCGGTACGATGTTAGATGGCGTAGCCGCACATCGGCCCCAAGTATATTATAATAAAGAATAATATGAAATTAATTAAAAAAGCCTTTAAGATTTATTTTATAGATATAGATTATCATCTTACCTACGCTGAATTAAATGATGGACGTTTTAGCCTAGCTTATGCTGGAGGTAAGGATACTTGTGTCGATGTAATATCTAAGCAAGAATATGATGCAGCACTGGTATATAATCTGCTAAATTTAGTTAATAAGAAATCATGGTAATATGTACACATTTGTGTACATGGTACGCCAGCCCTAAAGACATATTTATAATACCTTGATATACATGGCTTTGTATATTATAGGATAAATATTGTACCTACGTTAGCACGTTTGGGCTTTTTTGAAATAAGTGGAGAGAAGTGGGAAGAAGTGGTAAATACTGGGAATATGATTCGTTTTTGATATGAAATAAAAGGATACTTGAAATATGACATAGAAATCCCCTATTATATGAATAGGATTCATATCCTGAGATAGCCACAAAAGCAGTATAAGATATTATACCATAAAAAAAATATTAGATAATTTATACCCATAAACACAGAATCCCCATAACCATAACGAGTATGGATATAGGGTGGACACTACATATATTTAATATGTGTCATATAAGAGATATTTTAGTTAATTTCATTCACATAGGCTATTATTAGCGTTAGATAATTGAAGTACAAAGATAGGAATAATAATCCAGATTACCAAATAATACCTGTATTTAATTAATCCTTATATTTGGGGTATTAAATTAAATGAGATGTAAAGGTAGGTAATAAGATTAGTATTACCAAATACATGGATAAATTTAATTAATTTATATATGGGTACACTAAAAGCCAGGTTGGAGTATACCCTCTGGGTAGCTTTCGACTACCAACCCGTTGTCTTTCTATAACAACGATGTAAAGATAAGTAAAAGAAATGAGACTACCAAATAAAATAGATTTTTTTATTCGGATTATTATGTTTATCTTTGGGGTATCGTTTAACTAAAAGAAATACACATGAGGGTACTTGAAACATATCTATTTGCGCCATTAGAGGGTTCTAAATTGCTTGGTTTAATATATAGGACTGAGACTGGTTATTATGTACATACTACAGATGGTTGTAAGGCTATTAGTAATGAGAAGTTTAAAGAGTTGGTTGGTCTTTAAGATTTAATTTCTGATTTATTTGGAAGTCTCGAATTAATGTATTATCTTTGAAGCATCAATTAACCAAAACACAAATGCTATGGGACAGAGACATCAAATTTTCGTAAGGATACTTAATCCAGTTAATTACCTACGTTTTGAATCGGTAGCTGAAAAGAAAAAAGCTGTTAGTGAATTAGGTACTAGTAAGTATACTATACTTGTTTATTATAACCAATGGTTATATGGTCGTTCAGCAATAGTTAACGCAATGCGTTTATTAGAATTTGGTTCTCAATTTGAGACTTCACATAAAGATGGTACTGAAAAGTATGGTTCTTATAAGTGTCCGTTTACAACGGGTGGTTATAATAATGATTTTAATTCAATTGAAAAGATAACCACAGCGATTGGTTTTATAATGAATTATCAAGCAACTAATAATTCATTTGTTAATGCTGGCATTGGTTCTTCTTGGTATCTTAATGGTATCAACCCCGAAATTCGTAATGATTTTACCATTGAGGACAACAATGATGGTATAACGATTATTGACTTGGTGGAAAACAAGTATTGCTTTATGAATATATATAAGCAAGAAATGAATTCTTATGATGTTAAGGAGTTACCATATTTAAAACCTGTTGATGCTAAGGCATATATTACCGCATATTATGGTGATGCCATTGAAACGGTTAATCCATATTATTTGGGCAATCATGACAGGTCTTTGATAACCATAAGTCGTGATGAGCAACAAGCGATTGTTGATAAGATTATTTCAGATAATAAATTATGCTTGGAGGGTTTTGATAGGTTTGGGGTATTAAAGCAATCTGAAATCAAAAAGCTATTTCCCAAGTTTAAATTAACTAAAATTGAATCGAGATAAAAACCAATGATTTAATTTGGTGGTTTGAATATTATTACTTATCTTTGACGTATCAACAAAACAATTACAGCTATGGAAACATCTAAATTACAATTGGCCTTTTTGGAAGATACTATTAAGCACTTTAATTCTACGAATCGTGGAGTTAATACAGGAGATAGATATACGTGTTCGTATTATGATGGCTGCGCTATTGGTAGGCATCTACCAAAAGAACTATGTTTAAGGCTTGATAATTTTGAAGATACTGCTATTGATAATGAAGGTGTCTTTGATTTATTACCACAGGAATTACAAGCATTAGGTATATCATTTTTGTCAAGGGTGCAAAAATTGCATGATGAAGTGGATAATTGGGATGAGAATGGTCTTACAACACAAGGCTTAGAAAAAGCAAATGAGATAAAAAAATACTTCGGATTAGAGGAAATAATTGAAAGTTAATTTGGAAATCTCGAATTAATGTATTATCTTTGAAGCATCAATTAACCCAAAACAATTACAGCCATGGAAATTAAGCGCAAGCCTTTACTATCAACCAACAATGCTAAGACTATCAAGGGTGAAAAGTTGGGATATATAACGTATATCTAAACTTTAAAACATTCATACATTCCACCAAACTTAGTTTTAGGTAAATATGTATGTTTATTATATTTACGTTTAACCCTTTTTTCCAATTCATGAATATATTCACCATTTTCTGATGTTATGGTTTTTATTATTTCGTATTTATAAGGTATTTGACTAAATCGTTTTTTTAATTTATTAAACGTTTTACCTATCTTTATGAATTCTTCATTTTCATTGAAGCATCGAATTACATATAATTTAAACCCATCAAAATTTTTAGATTTGATGCCAGTGTTATGCCAAGCAATGGCCGACCACGTTCCACCATTATCTTTCATTTTTTGATGATAACAACTTGGACAACCTTGTTTTTGTCCAATATGTGCGTTAGGTTTTTGTTTAAATACACCATGTATTGGGCAAACTATATCCACCTTTTCTATGGCTGATACATATTCAACTAAAGAATAATCATAATAATTATTATGCATTAAATTTGCTTGTGAAATAAAATCAATTAATTTTACTCTTCTTTCAATACCAGTATTTTCAGAACTACATTGTTTACAATTGAAACCAGCTAAGTGGTTATGTGGTGATTGTTCAAACACACCATGTATTGGACAAATTATTTTAACCTTAATATGTGTGGTAACATATGTGGATAAACTATAATCATATTTATCGTTATGTATTATTTTGGCTCGTTCAACAAAATCTATTGTTGTTAGTTTTTTGGTTGTTTTATTTTTCATATTAATAAATATGTGTTAAAACCCGAAAATGTAAATAATTTACCCTAATCGTAAAAAACATTTGGTAATTACAAAAAGAATAATTATCTTTGAAACATCAAACCAAAAACACTATTATGAAAAGACAAATACTGTTAACCACTAACAATGCAAAAACCATTAAATCGCTAAAAACCAATGATGCTACATTTGGTTTGCCTTATATAACGTATATCCTTTACATGAGTTCATTTCGTGATAATAGCAAGGGTATTAATCTATGTAGTCATGCCAGTAGTGGTTGTGCTGCAAGTTGTCTAGTAGGTAGTGGCAATGGTGGTATGTTTACTAGTGTACAACAAGGTAGACGTAACAAGTCTGAATACTTTCTATCTAATAGGGTAGAATTTTTGCACCAACTTAAGGCTGAAATTGCCAAGGCAATCAAGAAGCATGAGGGTAATGCGATACCTGTATTTCGCTTGAATGGTACTACAGATATTACATGGGAAAAGTTTAAGATATTTGATAATAAGAATATCTTTGAGGTATTTCCTGATGTGCAATTTTACGATTATACTAAAAACTATACTCGTTTTGATAAGGCTTTACCTAGCAATTATCACCTTACGTTTAGCCGTAGTGAAACCAATCATGATAAGGCAATAGAATTGCTAAGTAGGGGTATCAATACCGCAATGGTATTTGATGCATTGCCCCTAGCCTATGAGGGTTATGAAGTAATTAATGCGGATGCTGACGACCTAAGATTCTTAGATAAACGAGGTGGCGTGGTATGTGGCTTGAAATACAAGAAAATGACTGGTAAGGGTGCTAATAATGCATTAGCGTTTAGTAGTGGGTTTGCGATACGAACGCAAAGCATATCGACTAGATTAACCAAGGCCTATAAAAAGGTTAAAAAAGATTTGGTAGTTTCGATTTATTCGTTGAGCGATAAGAATTCAACACCTGAACAAGTGGTTGAATTATTCAAATAAAGTATTTTTGGTTAGATGCTGGAGATTCCCCACTATGAAAATGGTGGGGTTTTTCTTTAATATGAATTAGGATTTTTAAATTAACTAAAATATAAACCCATATGGCGAGACAGACTCTTGAAGATGTATTAATTAAGCGTATTGACAATGATATTAGGGGTATACGATTAGGCACGAAGGATTCTAAAGACCTAAAGACACTTGATGACTTTGATTGGCTCAAGCCAATCAATGAAGGTATGTATGAGGAGCTATTTGCTAAATTAATTAATGTAGTAAAAGATTCAAGCAAGCGAAAAATAAATGCTTAGAATTTGGAAGTCTGGATTATTATGCTTATCTTAGCATTATAAATTAACCAAAAAAGAACTACATGATATATCGTTACGATAAGCAATCAATACAATATAAGAATATAACGCTATCAATCCTAATTGGGTTGGTGGTAGTTATCATTATTACGATGGGCATAACCCTATCTATTTTAATTAATAGAACGGATGATATTCGATTGATTAGCCAAGAAACCAAGATGATTATTATAAATGAATCTCTTAAGGAAAAGGCATTTAGTCCACCAAAGCTTAAGTCATATTTGCTTGAATTGAATATAAGATTTCCGCATATAATATATGCACAAGCAAAGCTTGAAAGTGGAAACTTTAATAGCAAGATATTCAAGACCAATAATAATCTTTTTGGAATGAAGGTAGCTAAGAAGCGACCAACAACGAATAAGGGTGAGGAAAATGGTCATGCGTATTATGAGACGTGGCAAGAGTCTGTTGTTGATTATGCGTTTTACCAAGCGCAATATCTCAATGATGTAAAGACTGAATCAGATTATTTTGTTTATCTAAAACAAAACTATGCTGAGGATATAAGCTATGTGGATAAACTAAAGCGTATAATTGCCGAAGAAAAAATCAAATGATTTGGTAATCTCAATAATAATACTTAACTTAGCATTCTAAATAATAAGCGTATGAAAACAAGCATAATTGTATATGAATTGAATGATGGCTTAAGGCCGATATTATATGGCAGCCTTGAAGACTTGCGTATCTTTACGAAAAACTTGTATACTACAAGTAAATATTTCATAGAGATGACGTTATCTATTGGTCTTGAAGAAGATTATTATACCCATTTGGATAACGATGCCAATTTGTTTGATGTGTTAAATAAGTTTGGTTATCGTATCAATGAATTATGTGCCGTTTCAATTGAAGATTTTCAATAAATAAAAAGCCAGATTATTTGCTAGTCTGGTTTTTTTGTTTTATCTTTGTATTGTAAATATTTTATTAACTAAAAAATGAGGGCGTACCCAAAAGGGCGTTAAAACTATCGGACAGTACTACAAGCCAGTAATTTTAGCTGATGACAAGACAACCGTTAATGCGTGGGTTTATTCTCACGATATGGCCAACGGATTAAAGCTAATGAATCATTCATGGATGCGTAATCCTTTTGTGAGGTCTTTTGAACGGCTTATTTTAAATAATCCTAGTAGCGTTGTTTGGGCTGGTGACTATGCCGACCCATTGGAAGGTCAAGAGGAAAACACATACAATTTATGTGAGATAGATACGAAAGTACAACCAAACCAATCGGTAGGGTTACGTGAAGGTCGTTATATTGTTAACCACACCAAAAAGGAATATGTGGATAAACAAAGAGTAGCTAGGAGCATAGATGGTTGGCGCATACACCCTTTGCCATTGCTTACCTGTGAGGGAAATGGTCAGGGTGGGGGAGATTTCTATGGTGAATCTGGTAAAGAATACGTTGGCATATGGGCTAGAGATGTAATAAGCATTGAAGGCAATAAGCCCGAAGGGTATACTCAAATCAAGCCAAATTTTGTTGAATAAAATAAATGGGGAAAGGGTTTGGAATTGTCAAATCCTTTCCTTATCTTTGACGTATCAATTAACCAAAAACAAATGGACTAATGGCAAGATTAACTGATGCACAGAAAAAAGCTAGTTTAACTGAATATTTGAGATTAATTAGCAAAGATGAAACGCTATTCATTTATTCAGCAAATAAGGGTGCTAATATTCGTTTTGCGGTAGCTAGAGAATTAAAAAGCTCTGCGATTGATATCCTAACAGCATTCAGGGATTATAAGGAAATGGAGCATTTCTTTATGGGTGCATTGGCAATAACTCAAGGCACAATAAAAGTTAACTAAGATGAGCAAACCAATAAGATGTAACCTATGGGTAAGCACGAAGTATAAGATGCTTAACTTTGGTGAATTTGACAGCATAGCAGCTGCCAAGCAATATGTACGTGAGTGTATTACTTCCCGTTATCAGATTATACCAATAAAATAAATTTGGTAGTCTCGTTTCTTTTGCTTATCTTAGCATTATCAAACAAACGGATTATGAGAAAGTTAATTATTGGTTACGACCAAGATTGTGAAAGTCCAAGAACATATAGCGACCATTATACCAAGATTTTTTCAGCACATAGGAATGTTAGAGGTGATGTGCAAGCTGAGGGTGGTTATCGTTCACTTCATGCTGAATATCTTGCAAAGTGTGGTAATGATAACATTGAATTACCTATATATCTTTACGAACATGGTGGAATAGCCCTTAACACAACAGGTTTTAATTGTTCGTGGGATAGTGGACAGTTAGGTTATATTTTTGCACCTAAAAATGTTATACGTAAAGAATTTGGTTGGAAGAAATTAACACCTGAACGTATTGAACGTATCAAGACTTATATGCGTAATGAGGTTGAATTATTTAGTAAATGGTTAAACGGTGAAGTTTATTATTATCTTGTTGAAGATGAAGATGGTGAAACAATAGATAGTCTTTCTTACTTATTTAATAAGGAAGATATAATTGATAATTTGATTATTGAAGGACACTTTAATCAAGAAGAAGTTGATGATATAGTGGATGAAGCATTTAAAAATATAAAATTTTAAATATAATAGATATGCCAGTTTTCAATAAAATAAATTACAACATTAATTTGTTAGGTTTAATATTTGAGCGTAACCTTAAAGGTTATATTTCAGAAGTAAAAATAGCAAGTGGAATACAATCAACTATTAATGTAAATGATAAACCTTTATCATTTAATGATTGGAAAAAACATATAATTAATGAGCGTAAAAAAAATATGTGATAAAGTATTTGCTATTCTAAAATATTATACTTACCTTTGTCTTATACTAAAAGATAAACAGTATGATAACACTACACCAAATCAAAGAATTTGCTATTAAGCATAATGCTTGTTCAGCACAATTAAATAACTTTATTCAATTCATTGAATTGAACGATGAATTAAGTGCATGGCAAACAGTATTAGGTAATATATCTTGGTTAGAAGAAAATGGTTTAACTATAGATATAAACTATATTGAAAGTAAAGCAAATCATATTGCTAAACAATGGAATTCTAACGGACAGTTGGAAGTACAATGTACGTATAAGAATGGAAAGATAGATGGATTATATCGTTGGTGGTATGATAACGGACAGTTGAGAGTAGAATGTACGTTTAAGAATGGAGAGTTAGATGGATTATATCGTATGTGGTATGAGGACGGACAGTTGAGAGTAGAATATACGTATAAGAATGGAAAGATAGATGGATTATATCGTAGTTGGTATGAGAACGGACAGTTGTATAGAGAATTTACGTATAAGAATGGAGAGAGAATAAGTTAATGTATTTTAGTGTTATCTAGTGTTGGATATGGATAAGTTAATATTAACTTATCCATATTTTATTTTACCGGCATATTAATTAAAAATATGTGTTAAAGTATTTGGTATTCTAAAATAATAGAATTACCTTTGTCTTATACTAAAAAACAAATACTATGATAACAGTAAAAGAATTAAAAAGATTTTTGGAACTTTATAGTTAAGA
>Ga0247832_1000993_pt1 | contig 53621 bp, 47 predicted proteins | sample LaCruzMarch2015__10_FD_192407 | JGI IMG/M metagenome (GOLD analysis project Ga0247832, IMG submission 192407) | Freshwater microbial communities from meromictic Lake La Cruz, Castile-La Mancha, Spain - LaCruzMarch2015_4m | ecosystem: Environmental > Aquatic > Freshwater > Lake | place: Spain... | reverse complement strand
TATCGTTTCAACAGAAGAAATAGCAGAAACACTATCTTTGATGGACTCATTATCAGGATGATGGAGCACCAACCATTTAGTATTCAAGCATTTAGAGAAGACCGGATTCTATGCGCCTGATTCATTTTTTTTATAAGTCTGTTTCTCTGCCTTTTCTTTCTTCAATATCCCAATCGCTCACGTTTGCGACAGCAACAATCGAGATTTCCGCTTTCAACGCATGCAATATAAAACGATAATTTTAATATATCAAACCTCGCATTCAAACCCCTATTTTTGGTGTCGCAAATCGGCACCTACCGTACGTAGTGTTAGCTTGCGCACTCCTCATTCCCAATAAATCCAGAGCCTGTCCTGCTTAGGCGGGGACTTAGACCCGGCAAGAGAAAGTACTATTTTTTTCGGCCCGGTTTCTCCTCACCTCAAGCAGGAATTGAGAAAGAGTCACAAAGTCATCATACATTCGGCTGATGATCTTCCCAATATTGTTTTGGAGATATAATCTTTGTCTGTTTGTAGGCTGGAAAGGTGAAGTCGTTTGTATTGCCTGTAATGATGAAATCAGCTTCACAAATGTCAGCTAGCTCCAATATCCTATTGTCGGCTTCGTCTGAAATTAGGTTTAGTTTTATGGCCGGAATAAATTTTGTAGCTTTGGTTTCAATGTCGACCAGTAACGATTCAGTCCGAACAAAGAAGTCTTGAAATGAAGCAAATTTCGGTCGGGACAAGAATTTAAAATATTCTTCCAATAACTCGTCTGAAACACAGAGCTGAAATTTGCCTTCTAAAAAAAGGTCGTTGATTATTCTAAATGGATAGCTTCTTTGAATCAGGGCCGAAACCATGACATTGGTGTCAACCACGATTTTTTGCATGGCTTCGAACCGCTTTTACTTCTTTAGATATTTCGGCCATTGTCATGTTAGAAAGACCGTGTTTATCAGCAAGTTCCAGGCACTTATTCAGGTTTTGCCTGGTCAGCTCTTTGCTCACGAGTTCAATAAATTCGGTGAAATTCAGATTCTCGTTTTTGATTCCAAATTTGCTGTACTCGAGATCGGAAATTGAAATATTTAACGTTCTCATGTTTTAAAATCTTAGTACAAATTTAAGGAAATATGTTTGCTTTTCCGCTTTAGGTTGTCTCCAATCGCCTTCGTTTTCGATAGCAGATTTGCATTTTAAACACAGGCAATATAAAACGATAAATTTAATATATCAAACCTTGCATGCAAACACCTGTTTTTGGCTTTGCAAATTGGAATCTTCAGAAACTGAATGGGTAGACTGCGAAGGATTGGTTGCAGATGGGGGGCAGACAAAATTTATTACTTTGGCTGATTAATTGTGTGTTTCTTTGTTGAAACTAGATTTAAGTAATTGTCAGTTAGACTGTTAAAATATTAGAATGAAAATGTCAACAAATTTTGTGAGAACTATTCTCGCATTTTTGATACCCACCTTGGTTTTTAGCTGTGAGGTTTCAAGTCGGCTATTCGACATTTGCAATGTCGAATGCTTATCGAAGGATTTGCAATCCGACCGTTTCCTGGCTCAAGCAAATTGGTCTCCTATCTTAGGATTTTCAATCTCCGCCCTGTTTCATGTCTCACGAAACATCTTTTAAATTTAAGTTGTTGATTATTAGTTGATTCGGTAAAGACACAAACCAGGGTCTGGGTTAGTAACAATAATACTTCTTAGTTCGAATCTCTTCGCCTTGCCAGCCCCGACCTCATGATAGTAGGTCGTACTCTGTAAGGAGCTCAGGGTTGTGATACTAATGGGAAAAGCCATCATTCGCCCACCTGTTTCACAACAAACAAGACAGAACCTGTGCTACCCTGATCGTCTACAAACGAAACCTTGTGTTTCCCCGCAGTTGGATTCACGCTGAACAGTTTGCCAGGCGAACCTTGATATATTAACTTTTCATCCAGGTACCAATATACCTTTTTCACCGAAGCTCTGGCTTCTATCTCCAATGGAATGCCATTAAATGTCTTTCCATCAATCAAATACAACTTGCCCTCTACCGGACTTGTAAGCCTCGATGGCATCATTTGACCAAGCACAGGACAATGTTCGGCATGCGGTGGCACAGTAGGGATGGGCTTCTGTTGAGCCCGCAAAAAACGCAGATATGCCGGATCTGGATTGGCTATCCAGATAGTCTTGTAGGTGTGGTTAGGCAGTTTGCATGCTGGACAGTACACCGCATTTTGTATGGCATCGGTGGTCACTTGCATCAAATGCTTGCATTTGGGTAATCCGGTGTTCGGCAACCAGTAACCGTTTTGGGTTTGGTGGCAAAAGGTGTCGGCAGGCAAACCGGTAAGTTTGCACAAAGTTCTCACTTCCAGCTTGGCAGGTTTCTGTGGCTTTTTTTCAGACTTAGGCAACAGGTTAAACACCTGAAGCATGAGCGGCGTGGCGATGTCAGTTCCCGTGATAGCAGCCGATGGACCACCGTCGAAATTTCCCAACCAAACGCCTACGGTGTACTCTTGGTTGAATCCAAGGCTCCATGCGTCCTTTTTACCAAAAGATGTTCCTGTTTTCCACGAAATGCCAGATGCCACGTTTTTTCCTTTTCTTGTTTGTGCAGAAAAAGTTCTTCGCCACCCGGCCAGCATATCGCCCACAAGCCAGCAAGCCTCCGGTGACAACAATGTAGAACCTGGATTACCTGGTTCAGTTGCAAGCCATGAAAGTCTGGTCGAAGTGCCTCCGTTGCTCAAACATGAATAGCTTGCCACAAGTTCTTCCAGCTTCACCCCACAACCTCCCAGCACCAAAGAATAACCTATTCTGCTTCTTTGTGCCTGTAGGCTTTGAAAGCCAAGAAGTTCAAGCTGGTTGATGAATTGGTCAGTCCCTAATTGATGCAGCAAGTACACTGCAGGCACATTCAAAGACTGAAGAAGGGCTTCGGAAGCAGACACTTGTCCATGAAATAAATAGTCGGAATTCTCAGGGGCGAATCCATCGAAATGCATGGGAACATCATATAAAATTTGGTCTGGAATCAACTTTCCGGCATCCATCAAGCCAGCATATAAAAATGGTTTCAAAGTGCTGCCAGGCGACCGAATGGCTGCAATTCCATCCATTTGTCCTGCATGTTCGCTGTCGTCAAATTCCTGCGAACCCATATACACTTTTACTTTTCCAGTCCGATTTTCTATCACCAAAATAGAAGCATTGAATATATGATATGCCACCAGTTTGCGGACATAGGCTTTGCTTAAGTTTTCTACCTGGTATTGCCAATGCTGGTTAATGGGGCTATGCAATCTCTGCTCATGGGGAAATTGCTTCATCAAACGCAAAGCGAGTTGGGGGGCCAATTGCGGTATGGTGTAGTAATTGGCATTCACAGGCTCTGCAAGAGCTTCCTGTAAAGGGAAATTCGAAGTTTGAGCTGCAAAAGCAGTTAAAAATTGATTTCGCTTCTCGGTCAAAGCTACTGGCTTTCTAACCGGATGAAACTGCTGAGGTTGATTAGGAATTAAGGTCAATGCAGCGCATTGGGCTGCCGAAATATGCCGCCCATCGGTGTTCCAATACAACAGGTTGGCCGATCTGTAACCTTCCACATTTCCACCAAAAGGGCATAGGCTGATGTATAATTCAAGGATTTCTTCTTTACTCAATGCTCCTTCCAAACGCAAAGCCTCCCAAACTTCCGCCACTTTAGATGCATATGTTCTGGGTCGTTTTTTGAGCAGCCGCACCACTTGCATGGTCAATGTGGATGCCCCACTCACCCTTTTCCCGGTTAGTAAATTTTGGGTTAATGCACGAATCATGGCCAATGGATTGACCCCCGGATGGTACCAAAAATATTGGTCTTCTTTCGAAATCAGCATTTCAAGATAAAGGCTGTCTGCTTGATTCAATGAAGTTTTAAGTCTCCATTTGTCGTCAGAAGAGAGAAAAGCATGCATCAGATTACCTTTCTCATCGAGCACTTCTTTTGAAAATTCAACATGGGGTTTCCATGGAAACAAATAGCCCAGGGCAACAGCCACGCAAATCGTGACAACTGTTGCCAGGATAGCAATCCCAGAATATTTCAAGAGAACAGCGATGGATTTTTGCCTTGTATTTTGCCTATCAACAGCCATACTTTCAAAATGTCAAGGTACGTCACATTGGGATCGCCTGATTGCAAATTGTCCAAAAGCCGTTGCTTCATCTTTTTGCCTGCCCAATAAATAAAGTGGCCAAACGCACTTTTTGCTAAGTAGCTCGATGCCGAAAAAAGACGGAGATTCTGAATGGCATCATGTTGCTGGCTCAGCAAAAACAAATTTTGAACGGCGAGCTCAGACTTGGCCAAAAACTCAATATCATGGTCCAAGCCCGTATGGTAAACGGGGTTGTCGATGTGGCTTAAGCTAGACTGTCCGGCTTCTAATTCAAGTCCAAAAAGAGTGTCTTCGTGGCCATATTCCTTGAGTGATTCGTTTAGCCGAATGGAAAGAAAAAGTGATTTGGATATTAAAAAGTTGTTTAGGCTTAGTTTTTGAAATCCTTCTGTTTGCCTGAGATTCAATGCCCGTTCTTCCCGTTTTTTACCATACACCCAGCGCAGCATTTTGCTGGTTTCTTCAGGTGGATTGTCGTAGTAACAAGTGCCTCCTGCCACAACTTCAACTTGTGTACCGGCAGCTACATATCGGATTAAAAAATCAGCATATTTGGGCACAGAGTCAACATCTATAAACAAAAGCTTGTCAAATGTTGCATGTTCTGCCAAGTGATTCCTGGCAAATGCTCTGCCTCGATTTTCGTTTAATAGAATGTATTGGGCACCAATTTCTTCTGCCAGCTGCCTGTTTTGTTCAACCAGGATTTTGTTGGTAGAAGCATCGTCAAGTAGAATAATTTCAAAGGGAATAGTTTGATTTGCCTGCTGCACCAATGCTTCTAGCAGTTCCCGGGCGGACCAATTAAATACAGGAATCAGGACAGAAACGCCAAATGGGTGTTCCAAATTTACCAGGCTCTTAAAGTTTGGAGCAAAACAGACATGCCCACTGCAACCCGTGGATATGTACCACCATTGATGAACATGAATCCGGTGGTGATGTCAAATTCTACCACATCGAATATACGAGGTGCCAAACCAATGGTAACCACCGGGTAGGTGATGCGTTGCCTGCCGCTGCCGTTTATTTCAGAATCTTGATAACGCAAAGTTCCAATGCCACCACTGAGTCTTAAATTTTCTTTGAGGCTCACGCCAATTTCGAATTCAAAAAAGCGGTTACGATGAAATGTAGGGTCATAATTGTCTTTGCCTTTTTCGCTTAAAATTTTTGCGACACCCAAGCCTGAAATCTGCCCACCAGTCAGATATATACCTGCCACATGCCCATTCGACCAATCGCCATCATATTCTTTTTTAACTCCAGCAAAACGAATACCGCCCTCAATTTTAATGTAGCGGTTGTGAATTCTTTGTCGCCATTGAGGCGCATTGAGCAAATCTACCAAACTCTGATCGGTAAGAAATGTACCTGCACCCAATTTAAGATTGAGTCGGGTAGGGAAGAGGCTGGCTTTTGTAGCCCTGGCAGCTTTCAGTTCCAGGGCTAATCTTTCTTTTTCGAGTTGAGCCTGCATTAACTGGTTTTCAGCATCCATGCGTTGGGCCTTTCCTCGCACTTTGTCTGCTTGCATGTTGGCTGGGTTGCTGGCAAAAAGTTCTCTGTCTTTTATCGCTTCTAACTCATCGAGAATTGCGTAAAGGTTTCGTTCTTCTACCTTAAAAATGGCTTTTTGTTCTGGAATGATGGGGGGCTCTTCATTCATCTTTTTGTTGAAATCGCCCGGACTATCAAAATTGCCTTCATGCAATGTGTAGCCAACTACCCTCACCCTCACCTGCGTACCCTGCATGATTTTTACTTGGATTTCAATTGTGTTATCAAGGGCTATCTCTCTGTTTTCCAGTTTATTGCTACCAAACAACGTGCGCTTGACCTTCATTTTAATAAAGTAATAATTTTTGGCCTCGTTGTAAATTACAGGGCTGTATTCAGGTGCGCCGTAAGTGATTTTAACACCCTCTGGATACTGTATCTGCATGTTTCTAAGGTAATTCATGGCCGAAACCTTGACTGAAGGAAAGGTAGGATAACTTAAATCGCTGGTAATTCGCAACTCCGTGGCATCGAAAACCTCGTTGAGGAGCATGTCCGAAATTTTCTTTTTGTCGGACAGGCTTACGTAGTTACTACCCATTTTTGTGAGCAGCTGCATGAATACAGAAGTTTTGACTTTTGCAAAAGCCACGAGACTGGTATCACGGGGCATGGCAAAATTTTGAGCCTGAGTTTTCCCAACAAAAAGTAAGGTGAAAACGGCCAAAACACGGAGAAACAAAAAATGATGTGCGTACATGTAAAAGGTTACATCAATTGAATCAAAAAAAAATCGGGTGTGTTTGCCGTAGGATTCAAAAGTAGTTAAAAAATTATATCCTCCAATCTGTTTGCAAGAGAATGTGTGTTTCAGTCAAATTGCAATCAGTAAATCTCCCTTTTACACGCTATAAAAAAACCCTGCTAAGTGTTTACTGCAGGGCTTCTTAGAGTTCTTGCAATCAGGAGATTATTTAAATGCAGCAATGCCAGTAAGCTCCTGACCTAAAATCAGCAAGTGAATGTCGTGCGTTCCTTCGTAGGTGATCACACTTTCCAGATTCATCATGTGGCGCATAATCGGATACTCTCCTGTAATGCCCATCCCTCCAAATATCTGTCTTGACTCTCGGGCGATGTGCAACGCCATGTCAACATTGTTTCTTTTGGCCAGCGAAATTTGGGCTGTAGTGGCTTTGCCTTCATTTTTTAGTACACCAAGCCTCCATGTGAGCACTTGTGCTTTGGTGATTTCTGTCAACATTTCGGCCAGTTTTTTCTGCACAAGCTGAAATGAAGCAATCGGTTTGTCGAACTGTATTCTTTGGAGTGCATATTTTCTGGCAGCTTCATAGCAGTCCATGGCTGCTCCAATGGCTCCCCAAGCTATGCCGTAGCGGGCCGAATCGAGACACATCAACGGAGCTCCGAGCCCTGATTTGTTGGGTAGAAGATTCTCTTTGGGCACTTTCACGTTGTCGAACACCAGCTCGCCGGTGCAGCTTGCTCTCAAACTCCATTTGTTGTGCGTTTCGGGAGTTGAAAATCCCTCCATACCTCGTTCTACCACCAAGCCATGGATTCTTCCTGCTTCATTTTTTGCCCAGACTACTGCCAGGTCGGCCTTCGGTGAATTGGAAATCCACATTTTTGCTCCGTTTAGCAGATAGTGGTCGCCCATGTCCTTGTAGTTGGTTTTCATGCCACCTGGATTAGACCCATGGTCTGGTTCTGTGAGGCCAAAACAACCCAGCCATTCTCCTGATGCGAGTTTTGGAAGATATTTGTAACGCTGTGCTTCCGTTCCAAATGCATAAATAGGGTACATCACCAGGGAACTTTGTACTGAAACTGTAGACCGCATACCAGAATCTCCTCGCTCAATTTCCTGCATGATGAGTCCATAGCTGATGTAGTCAAGACCGCCACCGCCATATTCAGTGGGGATGGAAGGTCCAAAAGCACCTACATCGCCAAACTTTTTCACCATGTAATCTGGGAAGTAAGCTTTTTGGCAACAATCTTCAATGATGGGTGATATCTCTTTTTTTACAAAATCACGGATTGATTGGCGAATGAGCTTGTGCTCATCAGTAAGCAAGTCGTCAAGTTGATAAAAATCAGGGGACTCGAAATCATCGACAGCCGATTTTTTTGTTAAAGTTTCTGGATATTCAATCATAATTTGGTGAAATGAGCGGTGAGGTTGATAAGTTTGCCACAAAGATAGTTGCCGAAACAAAATAGTTGAAAGAATTGCTTACCTAATTGAACCTATCATGGAACCAAAACGACAGCAACCAACAGAAAAAGGCGTACACGCAGAATATGTTCAAAAACTTGCAGAAAAATACGAAGCCACAGGGCAGGACATCAATGCCTACCTGGAAGGTTTGTATTTCATGGATTATCTCAATTATTGGGATTACATAAATCTGGACGCACTGCTGGCATTGCAAATTCCCAGAACCACCTTGCCCGATGAGCAGATTTTCATTCACTATCATCAGATTACCGAGCTTTATTTTAAGCTGAGTATTTTAGAAATAAATCAAATGTTGGCACCTGATTTTGCCCCATCAAAAGCGGTGGATCGGGTGAAACGACTTGAGCGATATTTTGACAATTTGGTTCACTCATTCTCCATCATGGTAGATGGTATGGAACCTGAACAGTTTCTGAAATTCAGGATGGCCTTGTTGCCTGCTAGTGGATTTCAATCTGCGCAGTTTCGGATGATTGAAATTATGTGCACCGATCTCATTCAACTGGTAGCCAAGGAAAAGCGGATAGACATGCAACACGAAGCCCTTGATACCCAATTCGATAATCTGTATTGGAAACAGGGGGCAAAGGAATTGGCTACAGGAAACAAAACGCTCACGTTGAGAAAGTTTGAAGCCAGATATGGAAATGAACTGCTGAAACTTGCACAAAACTCAGTTATGCTAAACCTGAACAAGGCAAAAAATAGTTGGTTGGCAGATGCCACTGTGGATAAAGAAAAGCTCATTCAAGCACTCAGGGAATTTGATATGGCAGCGAATGTGCATTGGCCGTTGAGCCATTATCGTTCTGCCATCAAGTATTTGAACAAAGAACCGCAGGACATTGCCGCAACAGGGGGAACAAACTGGCAGAAATTTCTACCGCCCCGACATCAGTTCAAAGTGTTTTTTCCTGATTTGTTCTCAGATGAAGAGTTGCAGAACTGGGGTAAAAGTACTTTGACGAAAGTGTTTGGCTAAACAAGGTTCTAATTTTTACACGTTGAGGTCAATAGCCTTAAAACAAAAAAAGCAATCTTTCGATTGCTTTTTTTGAGCCTCCTGTCGGGATCGAACCAACGACCTACTGATTACAAGTCAGTTGCTCTACCAGCTGAGCTAAGGAGGCAAAACCCTTAAACGGGAGTGCAAAAGTAGCAATAGCTAAATATCAGGCAATAGCTACTTGTTAATTATTTTCAACTGTTCTCGCAACTCCTTGATTTCCAACTCTGCCAGTTGAACTTTCTTGTTGTAGTCAGCCAAGAAAGATTGGGCATTCTTTGTATTGGCAAAAAATCCCATGTTATTTTTCAGGTTTTCAATGTCTTCTGTCAGCTGAATAATTCTTCTTCTGATGTAATTTTCCTGTTTCTGGAGTTTGTTGTAGCCCTCATTTGACGACGAGGCATGCGATACCTGTACCTTCAACCTATTTTTGGTTTTGTGGTCATCGTCCATGTCTTTCGAGTTCAAAATGAGGTCGTCGATGGCTTTATGGAATCGACCTACCACGTTGCCTACATCTTTGTGAGGTACATAACCAATGGCGTTGAACTCGTCTCTGAAATTTTCCACGTCTTCCATATTGCCTTTTTTCTGGGCAGCCATAGCCTCAACTTTTGAAATAATCTCATTTTTAAGCTCCAGATTTTTCTTTTCACTTTCACGCTGCACATTGAATTTTTGCTTCTTTCTTTCAAAAAAGTAGTCTATGGCAGCATTGAAGCGTTTGTAAATGGCTTCGCTTACTTTGAATGGCGTTGGGCCAATGGTTTTCCACTCGTCTCTTAGAAGCTTGTATTCCAGCGTAGTGGCATCCCAGTTGTCGCTTTCTTTCAAAGCTTCTGCTTTTTCAACCAATTCGTTTTTTAACTGAAGGTTTTGGTTGCGAACGGCATCAAGCTGTTTGAAAAATTCGTTTTTGTTATGGAAGAACTTTTTAATCTCAGACCAAAATTGCTTGGTAAGTTCTTCCGTTTTGCCTCCGGGAACATGCTTTACAGCTTTCCATTCGTCCTGCAAGGTTTGAATCTCTTTCGTTTTGTTGTTCCACTGATCGAACCGGTCTGACTGGAAAGAGGAAGGTTGTCCTAGTTTTTCTAAAATGGCTAATTTGGCATCAGTTTCTTTGGCTGCTTCAATTTTTAGTGCCTCGAAGTGTTCTTTCCGGCGTTCAAACACTTTATCCATGGCCGACCTGAATTTATTCCAGATTTCGTCACGAATTTCCTGAGGCACAGGGCCAACATCCTGAAACTCTTTTTGCAGTTGCAAGGCCACTTTTATAGCTTTCACTACTGAAGGCTCATTACTTAAGTTTTCTGCTTTTTCAATTAATTCTGTTTTGGCGGCCAGATTTTTCTTCCTGTCCAGCTCCAACATTTCGAAAAATATATTTCGGTTGTCGTAGAATTTATTGATTAAGAATTGATAGGAAGCGTTTAGATTTTCAAATTGTTCAGGAGGAACAGGCCCTGTTCTTCTCCAGGTTTCCTGAATCTCACGCAACGATTTGATGTCAATGTTGGTATCTTCAGAATTGACTATGGAACGCAATTTGGCAACCAATTCAAGCTTTGCCTGCAAGTTGCCCATGAGGGCTTCTTTTTTGCGATTTTGGTCGGCTTTGAATGCTTCCCTGAATTTTTTGAACAGACCAAAAGCCTTTTGATCCAATTCATCGCCTTTGAATTCGAATGAATCAGATTCTCCGCCATCACCGATGAACATTTCAAACGATTCCTGCTTGGCCAAATCGTAAAATGAATCCCAGGTTGGTTTCATTTTGGCAGCCAATTTATAGGCAATGACCGGATTCGGTTCCTTAGCAAGCTCTTCAATGAGTTTAAAAAGCTCTTTCTTCGAAAATTTACTGTAGTCAAATTGCAGTTTTGCTTCGTAAGCATCGTCGTCAACATGCTCATCTTCTGCTATTTCATCTTCAGTTTCCGGTAATTCTTCTTGAAAATGAGTAGCTTCAGGTTGAAGTCCAATAAATTCTGGTGATGAGAAATCAGCATTTTCAGTTGCTTCTTTACTAGTGCCCTCGATTTCAACTTCTGTTCCAAAATGTGGCAACGGGACGCTTTCCTCCGAAACTAAAGCATCAGCTTCTATGCTTTCGACTGACACAGATTCATTCAATTCCGATTCCGCATCAGGTAATTCACCTTCCGGGATTTCAGAAATATTATGGGTTTCCAAGTCGCTTTCTTGTTCAGCCACAGTTTCGACTTCAGGCACCTCGTCTTTAGCTGCATATACTTCAGATTCCGAGATTTCACTCAGATTTTCCGTTTCAATGTTCTCGTTTTCAACTTGTTGAGTTGAAGAATCTAAATCTTTTACAGTTTCAGATTTAGGTTCAGGGGTTTCTACATCTGTAGTTTCCCAGCTTGAAGCAGAGCCGTTTTCATCCAATTGAATCAAGGAATTTAAAATCGGTTCTGAACCAATATTTTCCAAATTATCCTTGGTATTTTCTGACGAAGTATTCATGCAAATATTCTTGTAATAGGAACGAAGTGAGAAAGAGTTTAATAGGTTCGAAGGACAAAGATAAAATTAGGGTTTACCTTATCCAAAAATTAACACAAAAGGTGTACTTTTTAATTTAAGCGTGGGTAGGTTGGGAAGTTTGCAATGGCTTTGTACTTGCCGCCCATTCGCTTTAAGACTTCTCGCCAAAGTCCGGTAGGGGGCTCTTCTAAAATGAACTGAATAGGGCCATTGTACACGATCCAAACATCCTCTTTCAATTCCTCGTCCAGCTGACCTGCATCCCAGCCTGAATAGCCTAAAAAGAAGCGAATGTTGCTTGGTTTGAGGGCACCGGTCATGTGGTGAATTTTGGCTTCTTCGAAACTACCGCCCCAAAACAAATTATCTTTTAAATGTAAACCACCTGCTATCAAATCGGGTTTACCGTGTACAAAATGCATGCTGGTATGGTCTACAGGCCCTCCAAGAAACAAATCAAAATCAATTTCTACTTCAACTACATCTTTTACTTCATGGGTGGTGAGCTTGTTAAGCACAAATCCAAAAGAACCTTCTTCGTTGTGTTCGCAAAGCAAAATCACCGAGCGCTCGAAGTTGCTGTCGACTAAAAATGGTTCTGAAATAAGTAATTGCCCTTTTTGAAGGTTCATTTGGCCTTTGCCTGTTAATTTTGCCCGTGCATATTACAAGAATTGTCTATTTTCAAACAAAAGAATTTCGATGCTAAACCTCGCTGACCAAAGAAAAGAATATAGCTTTTCAACCCTAGACGAAATCCAGGTTGACAAAAATCCTTTGCTATTGTTTAACAAATGGTTCAAGGAAGCTGAAGGTAAAGTATTGGAAGCCAATGCTATGCATTTGAGCACTGTTTCAAACGGAAAGCCAAAAGGGCGAATCGTTTTGCTGAAAGGTGTTGATCATGGCTTTGTATTTTTCACCAATTATGGCTCGGCAAAGGGGCAGGAGCTTCAGCAAAATTCGTCAGCTGCCGTCACTTTTTTCTGGGGCGAAATAGAAAAACAAGTCAGGGTTGAAGGTAAAGTAGAAAAAGTGACTGAAGCAGAATCTGATGATTACTTCAAGTTGAGGCCAAGAGAAAGCCAGCTGGGAGCCTTGGCATCGGCACAGAGCAGTCCAATCAGTTCAAGAAAAGAACTGGTGGATAAATATTTCCAATTGATGGAAGAGTTTGATGGCAGAGTAATTCCACGTCCTCCGCATTGGGGTGGTTTCAGACTTTTGCCTGATTATTTTGAGTTTTGGCAGGGTGGGGCAGGACGCTTGCATGACCGTATCACCTACAGCGATTTTGCAGCTGAATCCTGGAAAATTGCGAGGTTATCGCCGTAAAGAAGTTCCTTGTTTCACATGAAGGTTGCTGCGAAGTCCGCCAACTTCCAGATGTCCCTTTTCGAAATCAAAAATGGGTTTTCCAGCAGCATCAGGATAAGTAAATAGTTCTTCAGGTTTGGCAGAAAAACGAACCATTTTTGTTTCGCCAGGTTTTAGCTCTATCTTTTGAAAATCAACCAATTGGCTAACAGGTCGGGTTATTTTTCCGTAGGCTTGATGTCCAAACCAAAGCACAGTTTCTTTCACGGGTAATTTGCCTTTGTTGGTCACTTGAACCTGAGCAGTGAATACTTTGTTGCCAGTAATCACACTGTCGCTCAGGGTTAGATTTTGATATGTTACCTGGCCAAAATGCAATCCATGCCCGAATGGAAACTGGGGCTGATATTTATCTGATTTTTTGTGATAATATGTGGTAAAATGCCCAACCGAACTTGGATAGCTAAACGATAATTTTCCCGAAGGATTTTCTTTTCCGGATAGCACATTCACAATCGCATTTCCACCTTCCACACCGGGATGCCCTGCAAAAATAATGGCATCTACATCACCTGTAATTTCAGAAATTACCCGAGGCCGACCAGCCATTAAGATTAAAATCACAGGTTTCTCGGCAAGTTTAGCGGCCTGAATGAGTCGCAGCTGTGAGGCATCTAAATTGAGGTCGTTTATGTTTCCTTTGAATTCAGAATATGGCTGTTCGCCCAGGCACAACACGATGGCGTCAGTGTGTGTGCATTCATCTAAAAACCTGAAGAAACCCTTGCTGCCGTGTACATCAGCCGAATCGACCCAGGTTACTTCTGAATTGCTGAATGATTTTCGCATGGCAGTAAGAACAGTTTCCATGTTTTGAGGCTGTCGGGCTTCTTCAGCACCGAGCCATTCCAAAGTCCATGCTCCGTTGAGTTGTCGCTTTGAGTTGGCTCCCAATCCGGCTATCAATATTTTTTTGGTTTCCTTGCTCAGTGGCATTATTTCTTTTTCATTTTTCAACAAAACCAGACTCTCCAGTGCCGACAGATAAGCCATTTCCCGGTGCTTGGCCGAGCCAATTTTATCCAGCCTGGCGGATGATGGAAATGGATTTTCAAACAAACCCAACTCAAACTTCAACTTCAATATGCGCCGCACCGACTCGTCAATTCTTGTCACACTCAATTCCTTTTTATTCACCAATGCTTTCATGAATTGAATAAAATCGGTGCTGCTGCAGGCCATACTCATGTCAACTCCTGCCAGTATGGCCAACCTGGTTGCTTCTTTTTCATCTTTAGTTCCTCCGTGCATTTCCACCACTTTCAATATGTCTTTGATGTCGGTCAAAATCACGCCGTCGAACTTAAGTTGTTTGCGCAGCATGTCGTTGAGATACTTTTTCGAAATGTGAACAGGTTCCCCATTCAATTCTCCACTGTTCACCATCAGGGTTTTAACCCCCGCATCGAAAGCAGCTTTGAAAGGTGGCACAAAGTGTTCCTGTATAATTTGGTCCGGAATTTCAGAAGGCGTTCTGTCCCAGCCTGATTTTGGGTCGGAGTAGCCAATGAAATGCTTGGCACAGGCAGTTAGTTTATATGGAGCAATTTCCGGGTTGTTTTGATAAGCAGAAATAAAGGCTGCGCCAAATCGGCTGCAAACAAGCGGGTCTTCTCCAAAAGTCTCATATAAACGTGGCCAATAAGGGTTTTTCCCCACGTCGAGCACGGGTGCAAAGTTCCAGTGATGACCCAAATCTGCCGACTCAACAGCTGTGATGTTGGCCGATTGTTTGGCCAGTTCGGTGTTGAAGGTGCAACTCAAATTCAGGTTGTGGGGCAGCATGGTGGCTTCGTCTACATAGTCTGCGCCGTGCACATGGTCTATGCCAAAAATAATGGGAATGCCCAAGCGGGTTTCTTTCACCGCCACTTCCTGAATGCCTTTCACAAAATCGACCCAACGCTGGGCTTTTCCGGTACCGCTCAAAAATGAACCCACATGTTCTTTGGTGATATATTCTCTGATTTTGTCCAGGTTCAAATCCAGATTTTTGGTGCCGTCTAAGGTGATGCTGCTGGCGCATAATTGGGTCATTTGTCCAATTTTTTCATCCAGCGTCATTTGTGCCAGTAAGTTTTCAGCCCTTTTTTCTACAGGTTGGCCTGCGTCTTTATACAAAGTTAAATTGGCTGTTTTTTGCGTTTTAACAGTTTGAGCTTGTGCGCTTTGGCAAATGGAAATGGTGAGTACCAATAACAAGCAGACAACTTTTTTCATGAAAAGGGATGAATTTTCAGTGTAATTTTCGGGCAAATTAACGAAAACAACCTCAAACTAAAGGTAGATTATGGAAATCAGGTATGGCGCACATCCAAACGATGTAAAACACTACGACACACAGAAATTACGAGAACATTTTCTGGCTGAGAACATGATGGTTCCCGATCAGATTTCTGCTGTTTACTCACACTACGACCGGGTTATTGCAGGTGGAGCAGTTCCTATAAACAACCCATTGACACTCCAAACTTACGAAGCTTTGAAGGCCCAGTATTTTCTGGAAAGAAGAGAAATCGGCATTTTGAATGTGGGCGAAGCAGGTACAGTTACTGTTGACGGTCAATCATTTACTTTGAAACACAAAGAGTGCCTGTATGTGGGCAAAGGGAGCAAAGAAGTAGTCTTTGCCAGCAACCATGCCGATCAACCGGCGCAGTATTATTTCGTTTCTACACCGGCGCACACCCAATTTCCAATCACACATTTTGCCCAGGAAGATGCGCAACCCATGGATTTAGGCACCCTTGAAAATGCCAACCAGCGCACCGTTTACAAGTATATACACGAAAAAGGTATCAAAAGTTGCCAACTTGTGATGGGACTTACTGAGTTGAAAACCGGTAGCATTTGGAACACCATGCCCAGCCATGTACATGACCGGAGAATGGAAGTTTACTTTTATTTTAAAGTGGCCGAAGATGCCCGTGTTTTTCATTTCATGGGCGAACCCACCCAAACCAGGCACTTATTGGTGGGCAATCATCAGGCCGTTATTTCTCCACCCTGGAGCATTCACTCAGGTGCTGGAACTTCCAATTACTCTTTCATTTGGGCGATGGGTGGCGAAAATTACGACTACACCGATATGGATTTGCTTAAAACGGAGAATTTGCGATAACTTGGTTTAGGGTTTGGAATTGGATTTGACTTTATTTTTTGGCTGTTTCAAATTCTCTGCATATTCTTGTGCTTCAATTAATTATCTCACCAATTAACGTGAATCATGAAAAATCTTTGTCTGCTTTTTGTGCTTGTTGGCCTGATGGCTTGCGAAAAACCTGCATCTGAACAAACGCAGGCGAACACGAAAACTGCTGCTCCTGAAACAGCAAAAGAACCCACCTTCACCATTGAAGAAACAGAAGTGCCTGCCATGTTTGTGATGGTGATGAACGATTCGGCAAAATCTACAGAGGAAATTGGCGAGAAACTCGGAAAGATTTATTCTTCAATTGGAACATGCGCCGAAAATTGCAAAATGGAAAGTACAGGGTTTCCGATGGCCTGGTACGATGGACCAAATCCTCCATGGAAATTAACAGCCGGCATGGCCTTTACAACCAAATGCCCAAAGCCTGAGCCTGGAATTGAAACCAAAGAATTGCCAGCTGGCAAAGCGGTGGTTGCCCGTTATTATGGCCCTTACGAACTTTCTGAAAAGGCTTATGTGGCTATTGAGGCCTACATGAAAGAGAAAAATTTAACCTCTTCGGGCGAGCCTTACGAAGTGTATATCGGCGACCCCATGGTTGAAACGGATCCATACAAAGTGCAAACTGACATTGTGTTTCCGGTGAAGTAATCCGTTTCTTTTAACAAAAAGGGCAATTACGATGAATCCAATTTTGAGATATATCCTCGCCGTTTTGGCGGGGATTGTGGGTGGAAGTCTGGTGAATATGGGCTTGATTTCCAACAGCGGTTTAGCGTTTGAAACACATAGTTAGTTGAGCTCAGACACCGTTGCCCGTTTTATTTATCGAATGGATTTAAACACCCACCACATTTCTTGGGCTATTTCCAGGCTGCGTTCGGCATATTTTTCGGTTTGTAAGGTTGTGTTGTCAAAAGCTTTGGGGTCGTCGAATTTAATCGGAAATCGAGCCTCTGCGCCAAACACAACCGGGCAACCTTCGTCGGCACTACTACAAGTCATAATAGCTCCAAAACCACTTTTGGGGTTAAATTCGTGGTGATATGCTTTCGAAAAGCAAACCACAGGGGCTTCGTTTTCAGCAAACTTCACGGCATAAACCGGGTTTTGAAGTTCAGATAATTTCTGAATTTGAAATCCTTGCTGGGTTAAAGTCTCTACAACTTTGGGAAACATAGCCGTTGCTTCTGTACCCCCTGAATAGCAAAACACTTGTTTTACACCAAAGTGAAAAGCCATGGTTTGTGCCCAGATTTGCGACAAATGGCTTCTGCGGGAATTGTGGGTGCAGATAAAATTCAGCCTGATTGTTTCCGCATTATTCGTTTTCAATTGCAAATAATCGACCAAAATCTGAAGCAATTGCCGTCTTTCTACGGGTATGTTTGCCGCTGAAAAATGCTGAATGGTGTCCAGAATGCCTTTGTTCATGCTTGATGATATTTTGATTTTAAAAATAAACTGGCCCTCACCAAAAGTATGAGCACGGGCACTTCTACCAGTGGCCCGATAACGCCTACAAAAGCCTGCGCCGAATGAATGCCAAAAACGGAAATAGCCACAGCAATAGCGAGTTCGAAATTGTTGCCCGTTGCGGTAAATGAAATGGAAGCGTTTTTGTCGTAAGCCACGCCCATCGACTTGTTTACAAAAAAGCTTGTGAAAAACATGAGCACAAAATAAATGACCAGCGGCACTGCCACCCGCAGCACATCAAATGGCAACTCCAAAATCTTGTCGCCTTTCAAACTGAACATCAGCACAATGGTGAACAGCAAGGCATAGAGCGTGAAAGGCGAAATAACGGGAACAAATTTCCGGTTGTACCACTGAATGCCTTTCGCTTTGACCAAATATTTTCTGCTGAGAAACCCTGCCAAAAAAGGGATGCCTAAATAAATGGCCACACTTTCGGCCACTTCGCCCACCGGCACCTGTATGGCAAACTCCCCGATACCCAGTTGATGGGGAAGCACATTCACAAACAGCCAGGCATAAAAACTGTAGGTCAGCACCTGAAAAACACTGTTTAAGGCCACCAACATGGCACCATATTCCCGGTTGCCGCCCGCCAAATCGTTCCACACAATCACCATGGCGATGCACCTGGCCAAGCCAATGAGTATCAATCCGACGAAGTAATCGGGTTCGTGCCGAAGAAACAAAACAGCCAGCACAAACATCAAAACAGGGCCAACGAACCAATTTAGAAACAAAGACAAAGACAGCACCTTTTTGTCTTCAAAGGCTTTGGGCAGCAAGGAATAATCAACTTTGGCCAGAGGAGGATACATCATTAAAATCAGGCCAAAAGCCAGTGGTAAATTGGTAGATCCAATCGACATTGCATCAAAAAGGTCTTTAATTCCCGGGAAAAAATAGCCCAGCCCAACTCCAACTGCCATGGCCAGGAAAATCCAAAGTGTTAGAAAACGGTCGAGGAATTTGAGTTTTGGTTGCATGCGAAGCGTTCAGAATGGGGCAAATTAAATGCAGATTTCTGAAAGCAAGGTTAAGGCTAGGTTACCTTCTATTTTTGGTTTGCCGAACTTAGGAAGTGAAAAAGTTTAAACTCTGATTGAAATGATAGAATGAAAATTGTGACGGGAAATTGGAAGATTCGGTGAGTTCAGAAATTTATGCTTTGCCTTTTTATTCAGATGAGATTTTCTAAGGATCAAATATGCAATATTTCATTCATTTTCATCCCAATTTTTCAAGAGTAAAGGCTTATCGTACCTTTGCAGCTTCAATTGAAAATAGTTTCATGATAGAGGTTTCAAACGTATCGCTCAGATACGGCAAAAGGGTGTTGTTCGACGATGTCAACATCAAATTTAATCCAGGAAATTGCTACGGCATTATTGGTGCCAATGGTGCCGGAAAGTCCACGTTTTTAAAAATACTTTCTGGCGAAATAGATGCCCAATCGGGTCAGGTTGTCATTCAAAAGGGAGCGAGAATGGCCGTTTTGAAGCAGGATCAGTTTGCTTTTGATGCGTATCCGGTTCTCGAAACCGTGATAATGGGTCACCAACGGCTTTTCCATATCATGAAAGAGCGGGAAACGCTCTATGCTAAAGCAGATTTTACCGATGCCGATGGCGAAAAAGCTTCTGAACTTGAAAGCGAATTTGCAGATATGGATGGCTGGAATGCAGAGAACGAAGCAGCTGAATTGCTTTCAGGTTTGGGTATTGCCGAAAGTCAGCACTACCGCATGATGTCGGAATTGAATCCAAGCGAAAAAGTAAGAATTTTGTTGGCACAAGCCCTTTTTGGCAACCCGGATATTCTGTTACTCGACGAGCCTACCAACAACCTCGACGTAGATTCGGTGCAGTGGCTCATTCAGTTTCTGGGCAATTTTGAAAATACTGTAATCGTAGTGAGTCACGACAGACACTTTTTGGATGAAGTCTGCACCTACGTGGCCGATATCGACTTTGGAAAAATCAAGCAGTTTGCCGGTAACTACACGTTTTGGTACCAAAGCAGTCAGTTGGCCATGAAACAGCGAACGGAACAAAACAAGAAAGTGGATGAAAAGCGAAAAGAACTTGAAGAATTCATCAGAAGGTTTAGTGCCAATGTGGCCAAAAGCAAACAAGCGACCAGTAGGGCCAAATTGCTTGAAAAACTCACCATCGACGACATTCAACCTTCGAGCAGAAAGTATCCATACATCGCTTTCAAGCCTGAAAGAGAACTGGGCGATCAGGTATTGCAGGTAGAAAATTTGGCAGCAAAAGGCCTGGAAGGCAATACACTTTTTGCAAACATTTCATTTAGCTTGCTGAAAGGGGAAAAAATTGCTTTTTTGAGCAAAGACTCACTGGCCATTACCACCTTTTTTCAGGTGCTGGCCAATGAAGTGAAACCTACCGAAGGTGAAATGAAGTGGGGAGTTACCACAAACATGGCCTTCTTTCCACTCGACAATGCGCCTTATTTCAAAGAAGATCAAAATCTGGTCGATTGGTTGCGCCAATTTTCAGTAGAAAAAGACGAATCGTTTATCAGAGGATTTTTGGGCAGAATGTTGTTTTCGGGCGAAGAGTCGTTGAAAAGTGCTACTGTATTGAGCGGTGGTGAAAAAGTGCGCTGTATGATGTCGAAGCTCATGCTGCAAAGTCCCAATATTTTGATGCTCGATGAACCTACCGATCACCTGGATTTGGAATCGATTACTTCGCTAAACAATGCATTGGTTGATTTCAAAGGTGTGCTCTTGCTCAAAACCCGTGACTTTGAAATTCTGAATACGACTTGTAACCGCATCATCGAAATTACGCCAAACGGCGTGATAGACAAATATCTGTCATACGAAGAGTATGTGAACAATGAACAGGTGAAAGCGCAGCGGGAAGAAATGTATAGTGTGGCAGTAAAATAAATGAGCAAATCAACTACGCTCATCACGGGTGCTTCCATGGGCATTGGCTTAGCGTTTGCGCATGTTTTTGCTCAAAATGGACACGATTTAATTTTGGTGGCTCGCTCTGCTGATAAACTTAAAAGCATCAGCGACGAGTTATCGGCAAAATACCCAGCTAAGGTGTTCTATTTGGCTACAGACCTGGCCGTGCCCGATGCAGCTCAAACAGTTTTTAAAGAAACTTCGGAGCTTGGTTTAACTGTAGATATTTTAGTGAATAATGCTGGTTTTGGGGACTTTGGACTGTTTGCAGAAAACGATTGGGTCAAAGAGCAACAAATGATTAGCCTTAACATAGCAACCCTCACTCACCTCACCAAGTTGTTTTTACCTGCCATGTTGACCCGAAAAAGTGGGAAAATACTAAACCTTGCTTCAATCGCTTCTTTTTTTCCAGGCCCGAACATGGCTGTTTACTATGCTACCAAAGCCTTTGTTCTTTCATTTTCTGAGGCATTGAGCAGTGAATTAGAAGGAACAGGTGTTTCGGTAACTTGCTTATGTCCGGGGCCAACAGCGTCTAACTTTCAGGCAGCTGCCGGCATGGAGGACAGCAAAATAATTAAAGGCAAAAAACTGCCAACCTCAAAAGAAGTTGCCGAATATGGCTATGCTGAACTGATGAAAGGAACAGTTGTGGCCATTCATGGGTTTATGAACAAAATGATGGTGTTTTCTCAGCGTTTAACCCCAAGATTTGTGGTTCGGAAAATGGTTAAATATCTTCAGGCTAAATAATTTTCTGGTAATCAATTTGTTAACAATCACACCAATTTAATCCATGCAAGCCAGATACATCGATCCGCATATTCACATGACGTCTAGAACTACCGACGACTACGAAAATATGCGAAATTCAGGCATTGTAGCCATTATTGAACCGTCGTTTTGGTTGGGTCAACCACGCACACAGGCAGGTTCTTATTTCGATTATTTATGCAGCTTGGTAGGCTGGGAGCGTTTCAGAGCTTCCCAATTTGGTATTTCACATTATTGCACCATCGGTTTGAATGCTAAAGAGGCCAATGATCCTCGTATTGCTGAACCTGTGATGGAAATGTTGCCTTTGTTTGCTACCAAAGAAAAAGTGGTGGCCATTGGCGAAATTGGATTCGACGATCAAACACCAGCAGAAGAAAAATATTTTCGCCTGCAACTCGAATTGGCCAAAGAACTAGAACTGCCTATCCAGATTCATACACCTCACAGGGACAAGAAAAAGGGCACCTTGCTCACCATGGATTTATGTGCAGAGCATGGAGTTGATCCGGCCTGGGTTGTAATTGACCACAATAACGAAGAAACGGTGCAATCTGTCCTCGACCGTGGCTATTGGGCAGCATTTACCATATATCCGAAAACCAAAATGGGCAGCCGCAGAATGGTGGAAGTTGCTCGGCAATATGGGTCTGAACGCATGATGATCGATAGTAGTGCCGATTGGGGCATCAGCGATCCTTTGGCTGTGCCAAAAACAGCGAAATTGATGCTGGAATCAGGAATTTATCCGGATCATGTTGACAATATTTGCTACCAAAATGCTTTACTTGCCTACGGGAAAAGCGGTCAAATGATAGAATCTGATTTTTTGTTTGATAAAATCAAGCCTGAAGAATCTACTTTTGAGGGCAATCGGGTATTAAGAGGGGAAAGGTCAACTGACGACATCATCGAGTGAACAAATATTTGAAAACGAATCCATTACATATTTTCCTTGGCTATCTGCGGTTAACCCGTCCAGCAAATTGGCCCACAGCTATTGCTGATGTAGTGGCTGGAGGTATGATTGTAGGTTTGCACCCACTCAAAGGTGATGCAGATGTTACAAAATTAGGCTGGTTGGCTTTAGCTACCGTTTTTTTGTATGCATCAGGCATGGCATTCAACGACTCCTTCGATGCCAAAATTGACCAGATTGAGCGCCCGGAACGGCCTATTCCTTCTGGTCTGGCTTCCAGGCAAGGTGGTTTTATTTTGGCTGCTATGCTTATGTTTATGGGCATTGAATCCAGCTTGCAGGTTACAAGTTCCAGCTTTTACATTGCCATCATCTTGTCAGCGTTGATTTTGATATACAATGGCGTTGCTAAACAATATGAAATCCCCGCATGCATCACCATGGGTTTGTGCAGAAGTTTTAACCTGTTACTCGGTATGTCTGCCAAACCCGATTTGATGTTTAAGTATGGCTGGGTTGCACTCATTCCATTGGTGTACATTTTCGGCATTACTTATTTCAGTAGACAAGAAGTTGGGCCAGTAAAACCGGGAAAGCTGAAAGTTGGGATGGCAATTTATACCCTTATTTTAGCTGCCATGGTTGGCATAGCTTATTGGAAAAATGCAGAGATTCCTCTCATTATTGGTTTTGTGATTGTTTACATATTTTTGATCATGTTGCCCTTGCATCGGTCTATTAAATTTTTTGTAAGCTATGAAGTTCGTCAAGCTGTAAAAGCGGGTGTTTTGGGAATCATTCTTATAGATACAGGTCTTATTTTATTTTTTACAAATTCTGGTGATGGTTTCATCATAGGAACTTTCCTTTACCTTTCGGCGTTGGGTCTTAGCAAGCTATTTTCAGTTACCTAGTCAACGCTGCATTTTGATTGAACCAACACTTTCAACAATCTCGCATCTGAATTTGGGTCTTCACATTAACTTTTCAAAATTTGCTCGCTTACCATCAATATAAATTTTCATGGAGCACATCGTAGTTTTTGGCCCCGGACCTCTGTTTAAGGGTGGATTGGCCAACTACACGCTTTCGCTGGCTAAAACCATCGATGCTATGGGCAAGTATAAAGTCACCATTGTGTCATGGACTAACCAATACCCTGCTATTGTTCCAAGAGATTTTATCGACAGGTCTACCAAAGAAAATAAACTAGCCGGAACAGGTGTTGAAGTTGTGTATGTAACCAATTACAACAATCCTTTTTCGTGGACTGAAACAGTTCGTACCATTGTAAACTTGAAGCCTTCGAAAGTCATTTTTCAGTGGTCCATTGCCATTCAAGGTTTGCCCCTGGGCGTAATTGCTCGAAAATTAAAAAAGGCCTGCGAAGCAGAAATTCTTTTCGATTTGCACTTTGTGATTCAAAAAGAACAATCGCTCATCGACGCCCGACTCACCAAATGGGGCATTCGGTCGGCAGATGCTTATGTGGTGCATGCACTACAAACGGCCAGGGAGTTGGAAGAAATTTTTCCTGATAAGAAATTTGAAATTACAACAACGGGTCAGCGATCTACAACTGGAAAAACCACAGTTATAAAGCTGTTTCACCCGGTTTACAACATGTTTAAAATTCATCCTGAGTTCGATGTAGAAGCTTACAAACAAAGCGTAGGACTTAAAAAACATGTGTTCCTCTTTTTTGGATTCATAAGAAAATACAAAGGACTTCATTTTTGCTTGGAAGCCTTTAAAGAAGTGGCAGCTCGGCGTAATGATGTTTCTTTATTAATAGTAGGTGAATCGTTTTGGCAAACCCTTGACCAAACCAAACTTTCGACCAAGATCAAAAACCTGATATTTAAAACCGTCAAAAGTTTATTGGTAAGGCAAACTGACAATGAGCAAAACTACAATCCATTGGCCATGATCGATCAATTTGGATTGCAGGATAAAGTAATGTTGGTCAATGATTTTGTGCCCAATGAAGACGTGTACAAATACTTTCAAAGCAGCGATTCTATTCTGCTTTTCTATGAGTATGCTACTCCATCAGGCGTTGAATCTATGGCCTATAATTTTAATTTGCCGATTTTAGCGACTCGTGTTGGGCACTTTCCTGAAACGGTGGTCGAGGGTTTCAACGGCTACTTGGCCGATGCGGCCAATACTTCCAGCATGGCCGCTGTGATGTTAAAATCCATCGATAAGCCCATTGATAGAAATAATGTTGCGGTATCTGCTTCGACCCAAAGTTGGGAAGCCTATGCAGAAGCCATTTTAAAATGAAAAACTGGCCATTTATTTGGAAATTGCTTTTGGTATCATTGATTGCTGTGGTGCCTCAATATGCTTTGGAAGATTCTTCTTTGGTCGCATTGGTTTCTGGTCTTGCTGGTTGGTATTTATGCAAATCACCTCGGGAGGCAGTTTGGTTGGGAGGATTGGGAGCAGGCTTGCCTTGGCTTGTGTTTGCGTTTTGGCTAGATGTGGGCAATGAGCACATTTTGTCACGCCGAATGGCAGAACTTTTTCATTTACCTGGGTATGGTTTTATACTATTGACTACCTTTGTTTTGGCTTTTGTGATAGGGCTTTTGGCTTCTCTTACGGGCTATTATTTTCAACAATTTGTTCAAACAAAATGACACACACCAACCAAGGATACGCAGCTGGCGAAATCGAAGCTTTGCGCAACGAGATGTCGGAAACCGGCAATCTATTTGTATACAAGGAAGATTATGAACCCAACGAAGAGTTTGCTGAGTTTTTATTTATAGGCGCCCACGAAGGCCAACCTGTAGTCTACGACTGCATGCTGTTTTTGTTAACTCTCGCCTACGAAAACAAACTCCTTGGAGCAGCTGAAGAATTAGCTTTGGCACATAATCCAGCGTGGAAAGATGTGATTGAGGAAGGAAACGAAGACCACTATCCAGAGGAATTGGAGGATTTTATGGCCTATGCCATCATAGAACTGGAAGAAGATGAACGGATTAAAGTGCAAGAATTGCTGGAATTTGACTTCGACTTCGAATATGGAATAGGTTTAGAAGTAAGCCTCAATCTGGAAGCTATCACACCAACAGCCATCAATCAGTTCGTCTCAGAATTTAATAAAGGCACCCTTGAATTAGACACTACCCTTTATGCCTTTGAGGAAGAAGAAGACGACGAGGACTAAAAAAACAAAACCCGCCTTGAAAGCGGGTTCTGTTTTTAGGATAAACTAACTACTACTAAAACAACTAAACAAACACTTGGCGTACTACGGGGTCACTCCATAATCAGGTTTCAGAAAAAATGATTTTATTGAATTTTTTATGGAATCTCATTTCAAAGAGCGGTTTCTAAGAGGTGTAAACATGCTATGAAAGCAATTTGGTTCAATCCTGATTTGAAAATGGAAGATTTTGCTCACTTGGGGAAAGGCAATATGGGTGAGCATTTGGGCATTGAGTTTTTAGAACTTGGCGCAGACTACCTCATGGCTAAAATGCCTGTTGACCACAGAACCAAACAACCTCTTGGACTTTTGCATGGAGGAGCTTCTGTGGTGCTTGCCGAAACCCTCGGTAGTGTAGGAGCCATACTTATAGTTGATTCATCGAAGTATTATTGTGTTGGCTTGGAAATCAATGCCAACCACATCAAATCGGCTACAAATGGATTTGTGTATGGCAAGGCCAGTCCCATTCACATTGGTAGAAAAACGCAGGTTTGGGATATTAAAATTACCACAGAGGGAGGTCAACTGGTTTGCGCAAGCCGCATCACATTGGCTGTGTTGGAACGCAAAGTGGCTAAAACAACGAATGAATGATTTTTCTAGCCAGGTCAAACACGAAATCCTGCGCTTTGATTCGTATGGTGATATAGAGCCACTTTGCCTGGAAGTATTTCGGTATCAGGCTGAAAAAAATCTGGTGTATAAGCAATATCTTAAATTGTTGCGAATCAATTCTTCAAATATTCGAAGGCTTGAAGAAATCCCATTTTTGCCGATTCGGTTCTTCAAAAGCAAGGAAGTAATTTGTTCATCGCTAAAGCCTGAAAAGGTGTTTCTAAGCAGTGGAACCACAGGCCAACAGCGAAGCCGACATTTGGTAGCTGATCTGGTTTTTTATGAAACAGTTACCCTCAAGATTTTCGAATCGTTCTTCCCTTCCGTAGACAAGCCAGTGATTTTGGCTTTGCTGCCAACTTATTCCGACAACCCTCAGTCGTCTTTGCTGCACATGATTGGTTATTTTCAAGACCAATATAATTGCCAAGGGTACCAATATCTTCCAGATGATTTCCCAAAATTAAGGGATATCCTTTCCAATTTGGTCGAAAACGATAAGCCAATATTTCTTTGGGGCGTTACCTATGCCTTGCTCGATTTTGCCAACTTTATCCAAAAGCCTTTTACGAAAGTGAATATTGTGGAAACTGGCGGAATGAAAGGTACACGCAGTGAATTAACCAAAATGGAAGTTTACCATGCATTGACATCATGTTTTGGGGTGCAGTCGGTAATCTCAGAATATGGAATGGGAGAATTGTTAAGCCAGGCCTATGCGCTGCAGGATGGAGAATTTACAACTCCTTGGTGGATGAAAGTCCTGGTAAGAAGCGTGAACGATCCGTTCGAAACTTCTCAGGCCGCAGGGAGAGGAGCTATGAATATTATTGATTTGGCAAACATTGATAGTTGTTGTTTTGTAGAAACTGAAGATTTGGGCGAACTTATGCCAGATGGAAAATTTAAGATTTATGGCAGAATAGAACATGCCGAAATTCGGGGCTGCAATTTGATGTGGATTTAATAATTGATTGAAAATCAGATTAATAATAATTTTTTGTGGCCGGTTTTTCAAAGTAAAATATTGCCTGCTTCCTCAGTTATTACTTCCACATATCGGTTAAAACTTCACTTTTTTCTCGTTTAAGCACACATAAGAGTTTAGCTGCATTTGGGTCAATAGGTTCAGTGTGGCTAGGCCTACATTTGTATCATCAACAAGGAAATTTATGAAAGCTAAAATAATACTTGTGGCTGTCAGTCTCTCAGCTTTGATTTTTCAATCATGCGCTACTAACCATACTTGCTCGACTTATGCCAAGCAAGATGTGAAGCCATTGCATAAAAATCCAGCTTAAAGATTATTAAATCCTGAGGTTGAAATACGGTTCATTGTTTAAACTTCTGTTTACACAAATCTACTGTTTCAACTATTGTTTGTCGACGGTATGTCTTCCTCGGGATTTTTTTTTGATAGCTCGACCATAGGTTGGCTGTCAAGATCGTACCACGAATACCCTGGTAGTATCGGGCACAATCCTGATGTTGACCTTAACAAGTCAGCATATTTGAGTACTTTGTCTAATTTCGCCGCTTCAACCCGCAGGTGAATGAATTTTAGATTTTGGAAGTACTGGCACGCTGATGAAAAGTTTCCCCTCTTTTCAAGCCTTTTTTTAACGGTTTTAGCTGTAGCTTTTTGCAGCTATTTCTGGTTTGCAGGTTCAAATAATTTTTATCCTGTTTCCACTACGTTGCAAGCAGAAACTGTGCAGGTTGTTCCCGCAGAGGTCGATCGTATGTTTTACAGGGTGCCCGTAGAAGTGCCGGCATTTGCCGCATTCGAGAAATATGTGGCTGGTGTGCCTCAGGTCGAAGCATGGCCGGCTTATTCCATGTTAATTGTGCTGGTTTTTTTCTTGAGTCTTTCCTTTGCAATCTCTACTTTTCTCAACTTTAACTGGTTTTGTGTGGTGGCGGGCACCCTGTCCATGTGGTGGGTAGCAGCTCAGCCAGAATGGCCTTTTCTGGCAGAAAATCAACAATCGTGGGCTGCTTTAGGCTTAACTGTTGTTACTTTTCTGTTGGCATGGTGGGTGAGAGATAAAGCAGATAGTTGGTTGTTCAGGCAGAAATGGATGCTGTTTCTAGGCTTTTTTTCAGGGCTCATCGGCATCATTCACGTTGTGGGAACTGCTCCGCATCCTTTGGTTACTTTGCTTCAAACCGGGGTGGTTTTTCCATTATTGATGTCCTTCGTGTTCATTGTTTGGGTGGCGATCGATGTGTTGGGTTGGGTGTTTTTTCAGCTTTCAAAAAGTCAGCCTTCACGGCAAGCGTTTGGCCAGTTTGCGCTGTTTTCGTTAATCTATGTGGGCAATTTGGCTTTGTATTATTTTAAAAGTACTGGAGATATTCAGTGGGATGGTGTAGTGGTTGGTCCCATGCCAATTTTGATTATTTCAACCCTTGTCGGCTTTTATTTCCTGGAAGAAAAATCGGCCATGTATGTGGATATTTTACCTTTTCGACCACTTGTACCTGTTTTATTTTTGGCTTTTGCAACCGTAACCTTTGGTACCATTGGTTTTCAAGCAGTTCATGCAAACGATGCCATGCTCGAAGTTTTTGAAGATGCCATCATCCTGGCGCATGGTTGTATTGGGTTGCTTGTGTTTTTTTATCTACTCATCAATTACTTCGATTTACTAACCAAAAACCTGGCTGTTCACCGTGTGATGTTTCAGCCCAGATACATGCCCGTATCCGGGATTTTTGTGGCAGGTCTTATTGGTGTGTTTGTTTTGGTAAATGCTGCTTCGAGGTTTCAGTTAGCTCAGGCTTATGCAGGATATTACAATGGGATGGCAGACGCTAGTTTGATCAATGGAGATACGCTTCTGGGTCGAGAAATGTATGAAGCAGGCAAGTTCCAGGCTAGTAACAACCATAAATCAAATTTTGCCCTGGGCATGCTTAATCTCCAAAAAGGCGATATTGAATCGGCTAGAAATCGGTTTCAAGATGCATCTTTAAAAAATTCAACACCACAAGCTTGCCTTGCTTTGGTTCAAACTTATGAGGTAACCGATAAGTATTTCGATCAGCTATTTACGCTTCAACAGGGTCTAAAGCAGTTTCCAAATGAGTCTACATTGATGAATAACCTGGCTTTGATGTTCGCCAAAACAAAGCTTGAAGATTCAGCCAGGTATTATTTTGAGCAGTTGGCTCATGAAAAACAAGATGGTGTTGGCACAGGAAATTTTGCTTTTTGGTTGATTAAAAGGCAAGCCTATCAGGAAGCTTTTGATGTGATGGAAAACCAAAAGAATAAACAAGCAGATGCCTGGGTGGCCAATAAGTTTTTATTGGAAATGCTATTGAGCAAAAAAGTGAATCCAAAAACTGAAATTCCTTCAAATGTTTCATTTCCTGCATTATACAATGGTATTTTGCTGAAAGCCAAAACAGGTGATACGAGTGATTTACCACGATTGAGGGCAATTTTAGTCGATTCTCTGGATGCTGGTTTCAAAGAAGAAGCACGTTTGGCACTTGCCTACAATTTGTATTTTGGTGGCAATAAGTCCGAAGCGTTCGACCAACTGAATTGGTTATCCCAACAGGGGTACAAAATGCCAGCTTATTACCATGGGTTGACAGGCAAATTGTCCTTGATTGAAAATGATGCGGAAACAGCTGCCTGGTTTTTTTCGAAAGCAGTTCAGTCAGGGGATGTGCGTGCACTGATCTTTGAAATTTTGGCTCAGACCGAAGCTGGAGGTGCTGATGTGAACCTGGATTTGTTGCAAACGATGAATGAACTGGAGCCTTCGCCTACAGAAAAAGAGCTCATGGCCATGTTGATTCAGGTAAATAGCCTTCCCTTCGAATCATTACAATCTGACGACGCCAGAGAATTGTGGCTTTTAAAGAATGCCAAAAATCTGTCATTCGTTGCGCTGCAAACCTATTTAGAACAAATAATGAATCCTGATGTGCAAAGGGAAACGCTTGTTCATTTAATTCGGCAGTTGACAAATAGGGGAGAAGTAGCCCAGGCAAATAGCCTTTTTTCATTGGCAATAAAGTCATTGGGAGAGTTTGAGAATCTTCAACTGGCTTCTTTCCGAAATAAGGCATCTGTGATGACCATGATGGAAGAAAATGAAAAGTTAAACTATGATCTTTCAGTTCAAGGCTATGCTGATTGGAGCAAGGGCTTAAAGCTTTGGGCAAAAACCGAAAGCAGAAACGAGGCCATTTCGTTGTTGAAATCAGCGAATTTGCAGTTGCCTTTGGAATGGCCGTTGGTGAACAATATTGTAGATGGACTGCAGGCCATGGGCGAATCGGAACAGGGACTGGAATACGTAGCAATCCGTGTGCGTGAATTCCCTGAAAATGTCCATTTTCTGAAGAAGTACTGTTTGCAGTGTGCCAGAGCTGGTTTGCCCGAACTTTCAACCAAGTACATGTTGAAGCTTTCTACAAAATTAGGTAAAGAAGAATATTCTGCCTTAGAGCTGGAGTATCAAGAAATTGTAAGGTCAAAGTTTAACTCATTCTAAAGAGAAAGCCGCACCAAAAGATGCGGCTTCAAACTGTAGTTGTCCCTGAATCAATACAAGGGAAATTCTTTCATCCATTCGTTTACTTCGGCTTTCACACCTGATATCACCGCATCGTTGTCGTGGTTCATCAGCACTTTGTCTATCAGGTCCACAATGTGTGTGAAATCTGCTAGGTTCATGCCCCTGCTGGTCATGGCTGCAGTGCCAACCCGCATGCCGCTGGTTACAAAAGGCGACTTATCGTCAAAAGGCACCATGTTTTTGTTGATGGTGATGTCGGCTTTAATGAGCGTGTTTTCTGCTAGTTTGCCAGTTAGTCTTTTCGAACGTAGATCAATCAGCATCAGGTGATTATCCGTTCCGCCTGAAATGATTTTATAGCCTTTATCTACAAATGCTTTTGCCATGGCCTGGGCATTGGCTTGCACTTGTTTTACATAGTCGCCAAATTCGGGAGTTAGGGCTTCATAAAAAGCTACTGCTTTGGCAGCAATCACATGCTCGAGCGGCCCGCCTTGTGTGCCCGGAAACACGCCCATGTCTATGAGGTTGCTCATGGGTTTTAGCTCGCCTTTAGGGTTGGTTTGCCCAAATGGATTGTCGAAATCTTTACCCATCAAAATGAGTCCACCCCGAGGACCTCGCAATGTTTTGTGGGTTGTAGTTGTCACAAAATGACAATGCGGAATCGGGTCGTTGAGTAATCCCTTGGCTACAAACGCAGATGGATGCGATATGTCGGCAAGCAGAAATGCCCCAACTTCGTCAGCTATTTTGCGCAATCGTACATAATCCCAATCCCGGCTGTAGGCAGAAGCACCGCAAATGAGGAGTTTTGGTTTTACTTCTTTGGCTTTGGCCTCCACTTTGTCCCAATCTATGAGTCCGGTGTCGGGCTCCACGCCATAAAAGTTTGCCTTATAATATTTACCTGAAAAGTTAACAGGAGAACCATGCGTGAGGTGCCCACCATGACTCAGATCAAAGCCCAAAATGCTGTCGCCCGGTTGCAAAATGGCCAGCATCACAGCAGCGTTGGCTTGTGCACCAGAATGTGGTTGAACATTGGCCCAAACAGCCCCAAACAATTCTTTGGCACGGTCAATGGCCAATTGTTCTACTTCGTCGACCACTTCGCAGCCGCCATAATACCGTTTTCCAGGCAGGCCTTCTGCGTATTTGTTGGTGAGCACGCTGCCCATGGCATCCATAACCTGCTGCGATGTAAAATTCTCAGAAGCAATGAGTTCTATGCCAAACTGCTGACGGTGATGCTCTTGTTTGATGAGGTCAAAAATGCGGGTATCCCTTGCTATGGCGTTGAGTATGTCGGTTTGCATGTTTTGAAATTATGGGTACAAAGTTACAACTCGGCTTGATCTGGGTATGTTTTTTTTGATGGAATTTTAAACCGGGATCAATGTTCCGCTGATTGTTGTTAATGGCTCATTTTTTACTTTCTGGTTGACCTCTAAATTTCCAAAGCCCCAAATTGAAATTTCTACGTTAGGAAAATCATTTTTCAAGGTTAGGAAATTTAGATATTTACAGCAGTAAATTTTACCTGGCATTTTTGGAAGAATTCGTTTTTAAAATCAATGAAGAAAACAAGGCTGAGAACATCAGGCAAAATACGACCTTGTCGAGAGCACATCATTCTCCAATTGCTTTTTCAATTCATCGAGCGAGCCGAAAGCTTTTTCAGGTCTCAGGTAATGCTCGAAATTGACCTTGATAGGGTCACCATAGATATCCCCATGAAAATCGAGAATGTGCACTTCTATGGTGCGGCTTCTGCCATTCACAGTGGGTCGAAAACCTATATTTATCATTCCAAACAGTGACTGGTTTTTTACCTCCACTTTCACAGCATAGACTCCATCGGCAGGGATTAGTTTTTCAGAATCAACTAGGTGAATATTGGCAGTTGGGAACCCTATCGTTCGGCCTTTTTGGTTACCGAGAACTACTTTGCCAATTAGGCTGTAGCTTCTGCCCAAAAAATGATTCACGGCTTCGATGTTGGCGGCTTGCAGGGCATAGCGAATTTTGGTAGAACTAACAGCCATTTCATCGATGAAAGTGGCTGGAATTTCAATTATTTCAAAGCCGAAACGGGTTTTATTATGTAAAAGATATTCGAAATTACCTTCCCGATTGTTGCCAAAATGATGGTCGTAACCCACTACCAAAATTTTGGTTTGGAGGTTCTGGATGAGAATTTTTTCGACAAATTCATCAGCATGCCATGCAGAAAAAGCTTTTGTAAAGGGCAAAATCACCACATGGTCTATACCTGCTTGTTCAAACAATTCCAGTTTTTCGTCGAGGGTGGTGAGCAATGGCAAAGCTGGTTTTTCAGGGTGCAGCACCATGCGAGGATGTGGCCAGTAGGTCAACAGCACCGTTTCTCCACCTTTCTCATTCGACAGTTGCTTCAATTTTTTTAACAAACTCAAATGTCCCAAATGAACCCCGTCGAACATGCCTGGGGTAACAATGGAATAGGGGATCGGCGGAAGTTGATTTCCGTTTTGGTGAATGTGCATGTTTATATCTCCATAATGCCAAACTGCTTGACATGTATTTCAAAGCTGTCTTCGGCGTTTTTATGGAGTTTGCAAAAGTAGCAAAACAGTTTGCTTTCGGTTTATTATGTGTTTTTGAGTCAAAAGAATAGTCAAGCATTTTGATGACTAACTAGTCTTTAGAAATTATCGTTTGATCAAAAGAATAAAATGATGTTTTATTTTAGTAAGAGAGAACATGCAACTCAACATGTAAATCAAAGACGATGGCCTCTGTTTGCAAGTCAACTATTTGTTATTTATGTATTTAAGTTTTTTACAGCATTTTCTGTAAGGTTTTGTCAATCGTTTTTTTTTCCACAAGGCAAATCTATTGGCAAAGCAAAAATAAGATCGCCTAAAGAATAATCACTGGTTGATTACTCTTTAAATTTTGATTTAAAATAACCCTTTGAAGGCATTTTGAGTGATTTTCCGGCCTTCATTTCATCGTTGGCAAGCTTGAGAAATGTACTTGTAATGCCAATACCCGTTTGGATTTGCCTTCCCGTGATCTTTTCGTTGATACCATGAATGGAAATCAAGTCTTCATCGGTCATCATAAAGGGAAATATGCCATATACATTCAAACCCCTGGCTCTGAAGTAGTTGTTGTCTGACGAGGCCGGAAACAAAACAGGAAGCACTGCCGCTTCTTTGTCTTGTTGTTGAACGGCTTTTTCAAATAACTTGTAAAAAGGTGAATTTGGACTGCTTTCCTCGGCTTCCGGGCATTCGTTAATGGTTGAAATTTTGAACCTGGGCTCAAACAAACCATATTTTATCTGTCGTATAAATTTTTTCCTGTTGGTGCCGGGCAGCAACCTGCAATCTAGGTAAGCCGTGATGCGATTTGGAATCTGGTTTGGGGGACCCGGCGGATTGAATAAGTTTGTAAGTACATAAGTATTGCGCACCAATGCGCCCAGAAAAGGCTCTCTTCGAATATATTTTTTGACCACTGGCCTGAAAATTGGCCAATGAAAACGCTGGATAACCCATCCAGTAAATCCGCCTTCCAATTCGCCCAAATGCCTGAACATGCGCTTGTTCGTTTTGTTAAATTCAATATTTCCTTCGTTGCTGCTTAGTTTGCTCAAGGCCTTCAGCATCATTTTGTTCACGTAGTTTCTGGGCGGAGAAGCCCCATGTCCAAAGGTTTTAAAGCCCAGTTCCAACTTTAACCATAAGTTTGTTTTTTCAGCTACAGAGACATTGTACACCCGTTTGCTGGGCTGTGACGGAATGATATTTTGCAGCCCTGCTCCGCCTTCTCCCAACACAACTACGGCATTTAATTGGCTTAGAAAATATTCTGAAACCACCGCTGCCCCGTTGAATCCGCCCGTTTCTTCACCCGCCAAAGCCAAAATAGCCACATTGAGTGGTAAGCTATTCCAATCACTTTGTTTTTTAAGTTGTAAAATACTGTACAAGTGAATGAATGTAAGTCCTTTGCAATCTAGCGCTCCTCTTCCCCAAACTGTGTCGCCACTAATTTTCCCGGAAAACGGCGGATTGCTCCAATCCAACGAATCATCGGCTTGCACTACATCGATGTGGCTCAGCAGTAAGATTGTAGGTTTATTATCCTGGATGGGAAAAAGGGAAATGCAAAGGTTTGAAGTTGAATCGCCTTCGGTAAGTATTTCTGCGTTCAAGCCTTTCGAGCGGGCATATTGGGCTAAGAACCATGCCGCCTCTTTTTCATAACCCGAAATCGACCTAAATTGAATGTAACTCGACAACGTGGTTTTAAGCTCCTGCATTTCTTTAAGATCCAAGGTGTCGCTTGATTGTGCTCGCACGTTTGAAATGGAAAAACAGAAAAGGAAAAATATAACTAAGCATGGCCAACCGAGCATGCGGTTTTCTTGTAGAGCTCGGATGGTTTGGCTAATTCTCAACAGCACTTGTGTTTCAGTGGGCTCAAAAATGGTTCAAAATCTTGTTCATTTCCAACATTATGTCTTCCTAATCGAAACTAAAGCTCCTGGTGAAGGTTCATTTTGAATCATGCAGATAATACAGCACTTTTGCACTTTCTTTCAGAGAGGTGTCCGAGTGGTTGAAGGAGCACGCCTGGAAAGTGTGTATACCTCAAAAGGGTATCGAGGGTTCGAATCCCTTCCTCTCTACAATCTGAACCGGACGGCATTGTCCGGTTTTTTTTTGTGTTCAGCGCAAAATCCTTTCTACATCTTTCAAACCTTTCAACATTCAAATTTTCTGTTTCATTGCCTTAAATGGCTGTTTGAATCTTTTTCCTGTTAGCGGAATAATTCTTGTTTTTCACTTTTGGCCTATGATGCAATTATTGGAAACCATAAAACTAAGGAATGAGCTGCTGTTTTACTTCGGCCTATTTTCGATATTAGGAGCAAGTATCTGTTTGTTGCTTTTGTTCTTCACCAAAATCGAGGTCATGGGCGTGAATGCCTGGTTGAAACCATTTAAGTTTTTCTTCTCGACTGTGCTTTTTGTCTGGACGCTTGCCTGGGCTATGCAGTTTTTAGACAATCAAATCCAGGTAAAAGTGTATTCGTGGGTGGCCGTAATCGGGCTTGGTTTTGAGTTGTTGGTCATTAGCGGCCAAGCCAGTTTGGGCAAGCAATCGCATTTTAATGTTTCTACCCCTTTCGATGCCGCCTTGTTTTCTGCCATGGGTGTGGTCATCGTGATTGTTACCTTGTGGACAGGATTTATTGTAGCTCAATTTTTTATTCAAGACTCCTTTAGCATTTCCGAAACTGTTGTTTGGGGTATTCGCTTAGGCATCATGCTCAGTGTTATTTTTGCATTTGAAGGTGGCTTAATGGGTTCGTTGATGCAGCATACTGTCGGTGCAGCAGATGGGGGCGAAGGGCTACCTTTGGTCAATTGGAGTCGTAGATATGGCGATTTACGGATAGCTCACTTTCTGGGATTGCATGCCTTGCAATTGATCCCTTTGTTCTCTGTTTTTCTGGCTCGAAATGTACAGCAGGTGTGGTGGTTTGCCGGGGTCTATTTTGTCTTGGTAAGCCTGGTGATGATTCAGGCCTTGATGGGAAAACCTTTAATTAACTAATAAGCTCATGAAATCAGACCATTTGTTTACCACTTAGGTATTGGCTTGGGTGAAGAAATTTACCTGAATTTACAGATTCAACAATCTTCAATTTTCCATTGCTTTCGTGCTATCGGAGGTCGAATAGGTTGTTCACCCCGGGAACGTTTGCAGTCTGAAAACCTTCACCATATTCTGCACCAATAAAATGCCCCATTTCCCTGGCACGGCTTTTTACAAAATCAAGAAATGTAGGGTTCGAAATATAGGTAGCTGGTTCTGTACTCTTTGGATTGAAGAATTGACTACCATAAGCTAAAATTGCTTTTTCTTTGATATCCCAGAAATTGGAAATATCTACCACAAAATCAGGCTTAAGCCATTGATCTTGAATGTAGTGATAAACTTTTTCTGGCCTCCAGGGTGCTTGTTCTGCTCCGTTTATTGCAGACCTGATTTTGGCCAATCCAGATAAAAAACAGGCATCTTTCTCCAGTGCTGCTGCTATACCGTGATCTGGGTGTCTGTCGCTCAAAGCATTGCATAGCACCACCTTGGGTCGGTATTTTCTGATTACTTCGATAAGCTTCAAATGGTGCGCTTGGCTATTTTCCAATCTGCAGTCTGGCAATCCTAGATTTTCCCGGGCAGCTAAGGCTAATATTTCGGCAGATGCTTTTGACTCCAACCTCCGCTGTTCCACGCTGCCTCTTGTCCCCATTTCGCCTTCTGTAAGGTCAATAAATACTACTTTTTTCCCTAAGGCTATGGCGCTTGCTACTGTTCCGGCACAGGCCAATTCAGCATCGTCGGGATGGGCTGCAAAAACAAGTAAATCGATGGAATTCAATTGAAGTCGATGAGTTTATTGGACAAACATAATTGAATTTTAAGCTTCTTAAATAATAAGAAGATGCTTTAAACTTCGAATAAGACTTGCAAACAAAGGAAGTTGAGCAAAGGTTTAGTAACATTGCCGTTTATTTTCTACCAAAAATTACCAAACCAAACATGACAATTGAAAACATAACTGTGATAGGTGCAGGCACCATGGGAAACGGCATCGCCCATGTTTTTGCACAATATGGATATCGGGTTTCGCTTGTAGATGTTTCTGCTGACAGGCTCAAGCAAGCGCTTGTAACCATTGAAAAAAACCTGTTTAGACAAGCATCCAAGGAAATTATCACAGAAGCTCATGCTGCAGAGGCATTGAATCGAATCAACATATTCGAGAATCTGGAGGCAGGTTGTGCCCAGGCAGATTTGGTCGTAGAGGCAGCGACTGAAAATGAATTGTTGAAAGCCGATATTTTTAAAAAAATAGATGCCATCGCTTCAAAGAAAGCCATTTTAGCTTCAAATACTTCTTCCATTTCCATTACAAAAATTGCAGCTCAAACATCAAGACCCAAGCAAGTAATAGGCATGCACTTTATGAATCCAGTGCCTGTTATGAAACTGGTTGAGATCATAAACGGGTACCAAACCGATACTGCAACTACCGCAGTAATCGCTGACCTGACATCGAAAATTGGAAAAATTCCTGTGATGGCAAACGACTATCCGGGTTTTGTAGCAAACAGAATTTTAATGCCCATGATCAATGAAGCTGTTATTGCGTTGCAGGAAGGAGTGGCCACTGTGGAAGCCATTGATCAAATCATGAAGTTAGGCATGGCACATCCCATGGGGCCGCTTCAATTGGCCGATTTTATTGGTTTGGATGTGTGCAAGGCCATTTTAGAAGTGCTGTATTCCGGACTTGGAAATACCAAATATGCACCCAGCCCTTTGTTGGTCAATATGGTTACAGCAGGACACTTGGGTGTTAAAACCGGGGAAGGGTTTTATAAGTATGAAGGTGGAAAACCAGTTGGAATTGCTGATAAATTTTCTGTTTGATGGGTGTTTACGCTACTATGTCTCTTTTTTAAATTATTTGGCTTTTAGGCATCAGATTGTAACTTGCCATTCGCTTTGGTAATGATTGTCAACCGTTTTCTGCAACACGTGAAATTTTTACTACTTTTCTTTTCAGGTATATTTATAGCCAATTTAGCCTGCCCAGCTCAGGTTTGGAATGTTTCTACACTAGCTGGAAACAACGGATTCTACGATAGCGTTGGCACACAAGCCCAGTTCAATACGCTCTATAGCATTGTTGTGAAAGATACCTTGTTGTATGTGGCTGACGAACAAAATAAAGCCATCCGGCAAGTATCTACATTAGCTGGTGTTACCCGAACACTGCTGCGAAACGTGGGCAATGTGAGAGCAATTTGTTTATCGCCATCCAGAGATACGTTGTTTTTTGTAGAAAACCGAGCTACAGATTCCAGATTGAATCGGTACATTTTTCAATCTCAAACTGTTGAAGAATTGGTGGTGTTGCCAGATCCAAATATCACTAGCATCGTGATGGATAGGGAACGGAGTGTTTTTGCTGCCAGCTTTTCTACTCATCGAATTATCAAAATCGATAAATACCTTGTAATCACTTCTTATGCTGGTAGACGAAGTGTACCTGGAAATGAACTGGGTATTGATACAATAGCTAGGTTCAGAGGGATAAGAGGTTTGGCACTAAGCCGAACAACCGATACGCTTTATGTGGCTGATTCAGACAATAATCAAATCAAGCGAATAGCAAAAAGTACAAGAATAGTTTCAAGTCTTATAGCAAACAATTTTTTGTCACCACGGGGACTTACTTTGTCAAGAAATTTTGACACACTATTTGTTGCTAGCCATGGGGTGCATACTATCAATTGGATAAGGCTGCGTGGCAATCCAACATCTGGTGCTGTTGCTGGATCTGCAAATAATCCCGGTCTTAATAATTCACCATCCCCTGTGCGTTTCAATGGTCCAAATTATCTCGTTGTAGCACCCAATGGGTTTTTGTATTTGACCGATTTTGGAAATAACTGCATTCGCCGTCTCAATAGAGCTAGATTTACAACTACATTAGCTGGGGGAAGTTTGCTAACAAACGGTGTGGGTGTGGCAGCCAGGTTGAACTTTCCATCCGAAATTGTGAAACATCCAAGAAAAGACACCATTTACTTCACCGATTTCAACAACCAGTGCATCAGGCAAGTTGATCTTCGATCTGGCCTGGTGAGTACTGTAACAGGAAATGGCACTTTTGGATTTGCAGACGGAAATGCCACTGCAGCTCGTTTTCATGGTCCGGTTGGCTTGGTAATTTCCGCTACCGGCGATTCGCTATTTGTGTCTGAACAATTCAATAACCGCATCAGAATGGTGCTAACCCGTACCAGAGTAACTCGCACTGTTGCCGGACGATCTTCAGGATACAGAGACGGTCGGGATACCGCTTCCAGGTTCAACAGACCTGTTGCCATGGTCAAATTAAACGATGCAATTTACATTGCCGATGCCAACAACCACAGAATTAGAAAAATGAGGCTTGATACCTTTTATGTCACAACAGTGGCTGGTAGTGGTGTTTCTGGCTTTAAAGACACGACCAGTTTGCTCCATGCCAGGTTTAGCGGGCCAACTGGAATTACAACCGATGGCAAGTACCTGTTTGTCGGCGATGCAAACAACCAAAGAATTAGGAAAATAGACCTGGATTCAGGGAAAGTAACCACTTTGGCTGGTAGCGGGCTTTTTGGTTTTATAGATGGCGCCCCAAACGTGGCCAGGTTCAGAAATCCCCAAAAATTGAGCTATGACGGCAAAAGATACCTTTGGATTGGTGGCTTTGCCAATGATGCGCCTTTGCGACGGGTTGATGTTCGCACAGGTTTTACCAAAACTGTTACAAATAATTCTGGTTTTGTGAATGGGCCCATTCAAACTGCTGCATTTTTTGGCCCTCAAGGTGCCTGCTTCGACACACTGAACAACCTCGTTTATCTGGCTGAAGCTGGCAACAATGCCATTCGTAGAATTGAAATTTTTATCAATGAATCACCTTCATTTACTATAAATGCCGACACTGTTTCAGTTTTAGAAGATAGTGCTGCCTTTGCACTGGATACTTTTGCTACAGCAATTTCTGCTGGAATTAGTCCTGTTGAGCTTGCTCAATCGCTTACTTTTGAGTTGACTCCCGATCGACCTAACTTGTTTGCTGAAGGACCAGCACTCGATTCCAGTGGAAGATTAAGTTTTGTGCCTGCAGCTGATTCTAATGGCATTGTGCGTGTAAAAGTTGTGCTACGGGACAATGGAGGTACATCCGACAATGGCATAGATACGTTGGTGCAGTATTTTGCCATTCGAATCATTCCTGTGAACGATCCGCCGTCCATGGTACACGATGATAAAATTCAGGTATTGCCAAGCTTGGCTCCTGTATCTTTAAATTTTGCAACTTCTTTGATAACAGGCCCTCCAGACGAAACAGGCCAAACGCTTTCATTCACATACACTTTAAGCAATCCTCAGATGTTTTCTGTTGCTCCTACATTGGATTTGGCAGGTAACTTGCGTTTTACTCTTGCCACAACCAATATAGATTCATCTGAAGTAAATATTTGCCTGAGAGATAATGGTGGGATAGAAAATGGGGGTGTAGATACAGCCTGTTATCCGTTCAGAATTGTGGCAACCACGATGATAGCAGTTAAAGATATACTTGCTAGTACTCGCATGAAGGCATATCCAAATCCTGTGCAGGACAAGTTATACCTTACCGGTTTGCAAACAAATGTCACTTATTCTCTCGTACATGCTACGGGTAAACAACTACAGGTCGGGCAACTTAAACCTGGTCAGGAAATTCAGGTTGGGCATTTACCGTCGGGATTTTATGCTTTGCTCATTCAGCAACCCGACAACAGCATTGTGAGATTTTCTTTTCAGAAACAATAATCCATGGAGCCTTTGCCCATTCGGTCTGCCATTGCTGCATTTGGCATGTCAGGGCAGGTATTTCATAACCCATTGCTGGAAGCACATGCAGGGTTTAATTGGGTAGCAACTTTTGAAAGAACCACTGAACGCTCAAGAACGGTAAAAGGTAATGTTCAAATATGCAGAGAATTTGAGGCACTACTTCAGGTAGAAGGACTTGAATTGGTGGTTGTGAACACGCCCCATTCGTTGCATTTTGAAATGGCACTCCGTGTGCTTGAGGCGAACAAACACGTGGTGGTTGAAAAGCCTATGGCGATGGCAGAAAAACAGGTAGCTCAATTGTATGAAGCAGCCCGAAATCGGAACTTACTGATTACTTGTTTTCAAAACCGAAGATTTGACAGCGATTTTCTCACTTTCAAGCAAGTTGTCATCGATAAAAGGATAGGGGACTGGAAAGAAGCCAGGCTGCACTTCGACCGATTCAGACCTGAGCCAATTATAAATAGCTGGAAAGAAGGTGAAATGGACGATAGTGGCATTTTACTGAATTTGGGGCCTCATCTCATTGATCAGGCCATTGTTTTGTTTGGCAAGCCCGACTGGGTTCAGGCAGATATTCGAAAAACAAGGCAAGGTTCGGTCAGCGATGATGCATTTGAAATCGTTTTAGCCTATGGTGAAAAGCGATGCATACTTTCAGTGAGTTACCATGTTCCCGGTAAACCTTTGAAATACAGCCTTCATGGAACAAAAGGAAGTTGGCTGAAACATGGGGAAGACGGGCAAGAAGTTTTGCTCAAGTCTGGCGTTTCTCCGCTTTCTCCTGAATTTGGCATAGAGAAACCTGAAAACTTTGGAGTGTTTTGCAGCTTAACAAACGGAACGTTTGAATATGAAACGACTCCTTCATGCACCGGAAATTACCTGTTGTTTTACGACCAGGTTTTTAAGGCCATCAGGCAAGGCAAACCCATGGAAATCTTGGAGGATGAAATAGTACTTCAACACCGGATTATTGAATTGGCTAAGCAAAGCAGTTTGGAAGGCAAACGAATTTGGGTATGATGAATCTGGAAACCAGAAAAGGGGCTCGTTCGATGGCTGAAATTCCTCCGCATGTGTTGGATGCCATTAATCAAGGTGAAATAGAAACCCTTTCATTGGTGGAGATTTTAGCTGCCGATCAATCAAAAATTGTAGCATCGGTATTTGGATCAACTGATTTTCACTGGCTCATAGAACCTTGCCAACTATTTCTTTCCTCAGATCCTAAACTCACCTTTACCCAGAAAATGAAGGGCATTGGTTTGGTATTAGCTCAGGAATTACCGCCAAACAATCTTGAAAAAGGATGCTTAGAAACTTTTCAACATGCTACATCAGATGTGGTGAGATGCTACATGTCTTATTTGGTTGGCCTGCATCCAAATTGGTCAACTGAAGAAAAGCTACAGCAGATAAAGTCATTTGCCGATGACCACAATGCAGGTGTGCGTGAATTTGCCTGGATGGCCATTCGGGATCATTTGATGGCCGATCCATTGGAATCTATTTTTTTATTGAAAACTTGGGTTGTCGATGAATCTGTAAACATTCGTCGGTTTGCCAGCGAAGTGACCAGGCCCCGGGGCGTTTGGTGCAAGCACTGGGAACTTTTGAAACGAGAACCTGCATTGGCCTCACCATTGCTGGATTCTTTGTGCAACGACCCCGAAAAATATGTGCAAAATAGCGTGGCGAACTGGTTGAATGATGCTTCTAAATCAAGACCGGATTTTGTGGCGCATACTACAACCCACTGGTTGAAAAACTACCCTAAGAGCAAATCAACGGCATATATTGTAAAAAGAGCCTTAAGGACTTTGGTGAAAAAATGATTTTAGAAATGATGGAAGCACTCCTGAAAAAACTCAATTGCAAAAGCAGCGAAACCATGTTCGTGTTTAATGCGCCCGATTCATTTTTGGTTCAACTTCAACAAGCAGAAATCGCCAAGTTTAAAACCAAGTTGGCCGAAGAAGATAAAATTAGTTTTGCCATCGCCTTTGTAAATAAGCTGCAAGACATTGAAGATACCATACTTATGGTGGGCCCAAGCCTTGAAGGCGATGCTATTTTGTGGATGTGTTACCCCAAAGCCAGTTCTAAAAAATACACATGCGAATTCAACAGGGATACCGGCTGGAACACATTAGGGAAATACAAGCTCGAGCCAGTGAAGCAAGTAGCCATCGATGAAGACTGGAGTGCTTTGCGCTTTCGAAAACTGGAATTCATCAAGAAATTGACCCGAAAATTTAGCTTACTTTCCGACCAATATCAAACTAAAACCAATGCATAATCCAATGAAATTGCACTTCAAAGTTCAAGCTCTGGTAGTAATCTGCCTGTTTTTTTATCAGTTTTCTTTTGCCCAAAATGCGCTGAAAGTAGCTTGTATTGGCAACAGTATTACTTATGGTTCAGGCATTGCAAACAGGGTGGAAAATAATTATCCGTCTCAACTTCAAAAAATGCTGGGGTCAACCGTTCAGGTTCAAAATTTTGGTGTGAGTGGCGCCACTTTGCTCATGTTGGGCGACAAGCCATATTGGAAAGAATCGGCTTTTCGAGATGCTCTTGACTACAAGCCGGATGTAGTGATTATCAAATTAGGTACCAACGACACCAAGCCGTTCAATTGGGATTTGTATGGGCAGTATTTCAGCGACGATTATAAAAGACTAGTACAGCGCCTGCGAAAAGCAAATCCTGATGTTCAATTTCTGATTTGTTTGCCAGTTCCTGTTTTTGGAGATGCATTCAACATCAGGGAATCAGTGATGACCAATGAAGTTTTGAAGCTGGTCAAGCAAGTAGCCTCGGACGAAAAGTTGCCTTTGGTTGATTTGCACACACCTTTGTTGGACAAGGTCGCCATGTTTCCTGATAAAATTCACCCCAATGCAGATGGAGCCAAAGTCATAGCCCAATTGGTTTTCGATGCGTTGAAAAAGAATAGGTTGGTGAAGTAAGGGGGCTTATGTCCGTGAACCTGGTTATTAAAATAGTTTTTCAGATTCGGCTAAATTAGCCGTTTACACATTGCATTTACAAGTCCCTTTAGGTACGAAATGTTGGTAGCAATTGCATTTACAAGTCCCTTTAGGGACGAAATGTCGGTAGATCAATGGGTTTGAATATGTATTTTTCATCATAATCAATTCCAAATGCGTTGAGCATTTCTTTGTATTCTTCAAGGAAGGTTTTCTTTTGATGATGTATTTCCTGATTTCTAATATATCGAATCACTCGCTCTACATGTGATTTGCTGTAGGAAAAGGCACCGTAGCCCGACTGCCATGAAAACTTTTCTTTTGTGAACTTCTTTTGATTTATCCATTTCGATGAATCTTGTTTCACTTCTTGCATCAATTTGGAAAGCGATTGAGTTGGTCGAAAACCAATAAACAAATGAATGTGATCGGGCATGCCATTAATCGCCAATACCTTATGATCGTAGTTCTGAACTATGCCTGTTATATATTTATATAACTCTTCCTGCCACACCTTTTGTATTAGACATCCTCTGTTTTGGACACTAAAAACTGTTTGAATATGGATTTGGGTGTAGGTATTGGCCATCATTATTCCAATTTGGTTTTGCAAATATTTTGTCACTAACGGGACTTTCAAATCTTTTTTTACCGACATTCCTTCTACATAGCCTACGTTACGGCAGACAGGATTCCAATGATCCACAATTCAACAAAAAAGCCCCAGTCCAACAACCGAGGCTTTTTAAAAATCACGTCACTCCTTCATTTAAGGAACAAGTGTAAACTCAACTGAAATGGCTGCTTTCAACAATTTAGAAATCGGGCAGTTTACTTCGGCGTCTTTCACCAATTCTTCAAACTTTGCTGCATCAATGTTTGGCACATTGGCAACTAATACAAGGTGAGACTTGGTTATGGTGCCGTCTTCAAGTGATACATTTCCCTCCACGGTGAGTTTGGTGGGTGGGAAACCAGCTCCACTTAAATTGAAACTGAGCTTCATGGCAAAACAACCTGCATGGGCTGCCGCTAAGAGCTCTTCGGGATTGATGCCAACGCCATCTTCAAACCTGGTTTTGAATGAATACTGACTTTGATCGAGAACTGTACTTTGTGTGGTGAGATGGCCTTTGCCTTCTTTACCTGTGCCTTCCCAAACGGCAGTTGCTTTTCTGGTCATAAGATGAAAAAATGTAAAAATAAGGCCAATATGCTCCTTTTGGTTGACAGGAGAAAAAAATAGATTTCTTTTGTGTCATATTTAACATGAGCTTTACAAACGAACCTGTAGTGAAAACTGAAAACCTGGAAGTTCGTCAGGGTATTTCAGGAGTACTTGAGAACGTAAATTTTCACATTGAAAAAGGGGAGTTTGTGTACCTCATAGGCCGCACAGGTAGTGGCAAAAGTTCTTTGCTCAAAACTTTATATGCCGATCTAAAGCCATTTGAAGGACATGCTGCTGTGGCTGGCTTTCCATTGCCGCTTAAATCAAAATCCCTCATTCCTCAACTTCGTAGAAAACTGGGCATCATTTTTCAGGATTTTCAACTGCTTTCGGATAGAACAGTGAACGAAAACCTGGATTTTGTATTGAAAGCAACCGGTTGGAAGGATGTAGCTAAACGAAAAGCCAGGATAGAAGAAGTGCTGCGCTTGGTAGGTTTGAGTATTGTGGGCAATAAAATGCCGCATCAACTTTCTGGTGGTGAACAGCAACGGGTTGTGATAGCTCGTGCCATCCTCAACGAACCGATGATTCTGCTCGCCGATGAACCTACAGGCAATCTGGATCCTGAAGTTGCCCGTGAAATCCTGCAGTTATTTTTTAAAATCAATCGCTCGGGAACAGCTGTACTTATGGCTACGCACAACCACCAGTTTTTGAAAGATTTTCCGGCCAGGGTGCTTCGTTGCAAAGACGGCAAAGTCATCGACGAAGGTGTTATGCACAGTTAAGCTAACTTTTTCCTTATTTGCCGCACAATACACACATGAAAAATTCCAATTTACTCTACCAGTTTCTCGGCAAAGCCGTTGGTTTGTATCTTCTATGGCATTTGGTATACTACTATTGGATAGAGCCGGAAGGTACTGTAAACCATGTGCTTACTTACGCTGTAGGCTACATCAGTTGCGTGATGTTGCAACTATTTGGATACAACAGTTTCATTTCACCTTTTTCTGACCAAATCACCAATCTGTATGTGGACAACAAACATTTGGTGATGATAGAACATGGTTGCAATGGCCTTGTACTCATGGCACTCTTTGCTGGATTCGTGATTGCCTATCCTGGGCCACTCAAAAAGAAACTTTGGTACGTGCCCTTGGGCATCGTGGCCATTTATGTTATTAATTCCCTGCGGGTTGTGGCACTTGCCTTCAACCAAATGCTGAGCAAAGGAACCTTCGATTTCAACCACAAATACACATTTACCATTGTGGTCTACGGTGCCATTTTCTTCTTTTGGATGCTTTGGGCAAACAAACTTTCAGGCGTTGGAACCCAAGTAGCTACCAAAAAGTGAACAAATACATTCGCTGGTCTTTGCTGGTTGTTTTGGTTGTCAATTGGTTGTTGATTTATCAATATTCGAAAGAAATTTTCGCCTGGATGAACCAGTTGGTGCTCGTGTTTCATGATACTGGCCTGGGAAAGATTTACCTCAAAACGTTTGGGAGTATTGGGTTTAGTGTTGAAAAACCCGATTGGCTCACCAAAATGATTTATACCCTCGTTTACATTCCCAATTACCTGCTCATTGTTGGCTTGTATTTTTACAACAAAACCACCGTGAAGCAAATGCTGGTGGTAGTTGGCGTTGTGTTTGCAGGTGCTGTTATTTTCAATGTGCTGGGCAGGGTTGCCGACAAGCCAAACATGGTACTCATGGCCCGCAACACCATGGATTTGCTCGTTTCTCCTTTTATGCTGGTGTTTCTTTTGCCAGCCCTGAAATTGGCGCAGAACTTCGAAACTACTTCCCAAAAGTCAGCTTAGGAGTTTTCAACAAGCTGGCTTGAAGTCCAATTCATTTGTGATTCTGACCGAATCTTATTTTTGTTTGTTGTAAATATTGGCTCCTGCACCATATTGCAGCCACAACACAACAATTAAAAATTTCTTGTGGACAATTCACATCAGATCAATCGGGTATTAGCCCGTGAAAAGGGTATTTACCCGCCTCATTTAGACAATCTCCCAGAAAAAGTCCTGCAATTTGGGACAGGTATTTTGCTTAGGGGCTTGCCAGACTTTCTTATACATGCTGCCAATGAACAAGGTGTGTTTCAAGGCACCATTGTTCAGGTGAAATCAACAGATACAGGAAGTGCCGATGAATTTCAAACGCAGGATAATCTATATCATGTGTGGGAGCGGGGCATTTTGGATGGCGAAACTGTGAACAATGTAAAACTGGTTTCAAGCATAAGCCGCACCTTGTCGGCAAAGACTGAGTGGGAGGCTATCCTGAAATGTGCGGAATCTGAACACATGCAGGTCGTTATTTCAAACACAACTGAAATTGGGCTTAAGTTTAATCCAGACAGCGTTTTCGATGCACCGCCTGAAAGTTTTCCAGCTAAACTTACTTCACTTTTATACCACCGATACATCCAATTTAAAGGCGACTACTCAAAGGGCTGGATCATCATTCCCTGTGAGCTGGTGAGCGACAATGGCAAGGTGCTGCAGGATTTGGTATTTCAGGTGGCCAAGCACAATAGGCTTGAGAAAAAATTTATCGATTGGTTGTTGCATGCCAATACGTTTTGCAGTTCGCTCGTCGACAGAATTGTGACCGGAGCCGTTCCACAATCGCTTAATCAGGAATTGCTGGAAAAAACCAATACCGTCGACAAGTTGGCCATCATTGCTGAACCATACCTGTTATGGGCCATTGAAGCTTCGGAAGATACCCAGGCCAAGCTGGGCTGGCAGCATGTGCATCCCAATTTTGTACTTACATCCTGCATCGGTGCATTCAAAGAGCGCAAACTGCGATTGCTCAACGGGGCACACACTGCTTACACGGCGCTAGCTTTGCTGGCAGGCTTTCATTTGGTTCGTGAATCTATGCAGGATAAAGTGATGGCCAAATGGGTAAAGCAGTTGATGTTTCAAGAAATCATTCCAACCCTGCCTATGGCCACACTTGAAGCAGAGCAGTTTACCCATGCGGTTTTAGATCGGTTTAAAAACCCTTTTGTGGATCACAAGCTGGAAAATATCACGCTTCAGTATAGCAACAAAATCAAAAACCGAAACCTGGAAACCATGAAACGGCATTTCGATAAATTTGGAAAATGGCCTGATCTGTTGTGCCTTGGGTTTGCCGGATATTTGTTGTTGCTGAGAGGGGAAGAAACTGCTGCTGGCGTTCTTGTTACCCTAAAAAATGGGCATCAGTTTACCGTGCAGGACGCTCAGGCCGTTGTGGTAGCCAAGGCCTGGCAACAGAAGCAAGGCAACGCAAAAGAAGTAGTGCAGGCTGTGCTGCAAAACAGAGAACTTTGGGATTTTAACCTCAACGAATTCCATGGCCTTCCCGAACGCATTCACTTCTGGCTCGATCTGCTTATGAAAATGCCCACAGCCAAGGTGTTGAAAAAGTCGCTTGGTGCTTTGTAAGTGACTGAAATAATATTAGTTGGGCGTGGGTTTATTGTTGCCGTTACAAACGGATCTCTCGACCGCACCTGTTGCAAACCATGGCGAGTGGGATACTTTTTATTGAAACACGGGATGCAGTACTGACGTATTTTCAGATAACCGACTTAAACGGGAAAATTCTATTTGAAAAACAAACCGGAAAAAATCGAGAAAGTATTGATTTTAAAGCTCTTCCATCCGGAATTTACGTCCTGAAAATCCGGTAGAATGAAAAGGTGTTTTATGCCAAAATCCGGAGGGTTTAATACACATTCAAATTGAGCCTTTTCCGTTTCTGTAACCTGATGAGTTAACCCAAAACCTTAAAAATAAAAAGTTTCGGTTGAGTTACACATAGCTGGTTATTTCCTTATCGGCCCTCATCCGCCGGATTTAAATTTAAGGTCTGTTCTTTCTCAAAAACATCGGAAATTCTCATTTCTCTGAACGAACAATCATGCCTCTTAAACCCCGGTCGTCAGAAAAATTTCCGGATCAATAATTTTATTTGTAAATAGCAGACGAATTTTCTAAAAATCCTTTTTAATTTCAAGGTAAAATTGAGCTCCGGAGCTAACGCAATAGTAGAAGTGCACCCGAAATCAGGGGAACTTCCTAATTGGGAACACATTGCCCGAGGTGAAATAAACCAACTGACAGACTACCTCGATCGTTTTGCTTTGGTAAACTCCAAGGAAGAACTGGCCGATATTTCACGGGAGATTTTTGAGCAAAAGCTTCCCAGTGAATATACCGGCCTGTATTTATGGAACGAAAAGGAGCAGGCGCTCAGGATGCTGGTAGCTACAGGATTTACTGAAGAGGAAAAGGCTGAGGCTGAACGAACGGCCATGGAGCGCCATGTGGGCAAGGTTTACCTGAGTGGCGAACCTATTTTTATCAACGATACCGATGCCCCTGATGCCGCCTTCTCGGTTGACAGCAAAAGAAGTTTTCGTGTGAGAACCCGGCTTGTCATGCCTGTGGTTAGTTTTAAACGTACAGTTGGTGTTTTCATTATCGGAAGTGCGAGCCCCAATCGTTTCACGGATTACGAAAAATCGGTATTTAATTTCATCTGTAAAATAGCAGGCTTTGTGTACTACCGGCTTTTGCAATTAGAGGAAAGTGAGGAGCAAAACCGAAAGCTGAGCGACCTGGCACTCATTGCCACCAAGACCAGCAACAATGTCATTATTGCAGATAAAGAAGGGCGAATAGAATGGGTTAATGAGGCATTTACCAAACAGACAGGCTTTTCCCTCGAAGAGGCTGTTGGAAAGATTCCCGGCCATCTGCTGCGTAACAATTATTCATCAGCAGAGCAGCGCAAGGCCCTTCAAATGGCGGTAGCTCTTGGCAAACCTATAAAAACGGAAGTCACTAATCTTACCAAATCAGGCAAGCTGTACACCAATGAAATCGACATTACGCCCATCCGAAATCAAAAAGGGGAGCTCATCAAATTTATTTCAGTCCAAAAAGATATAACCGAACGCAAAAAATTTGTTGAAGAAATTAATGATTATACCATTCAGCTTCAGATTGCCAATACACGGCTTGAGACCATCACTCAATTTTCCGGAATAGGCATTTGGGAATCAGATCTGGTGAATAAAACCAATTTTTGGTCTGATAAGGCTTTTGAGATTTTCGGAGTACCTCAGACCAAACAGCCGAACCTGTATGAGTTCTGGAAAGACCTGATTCATCCTGAAGACAGGGAGAGAATTGTGGCCGAAATAGAAGGGCTGTTGAATTCGGAAGAAGGATATGTGGTGGAACAGCGCTACCGTTCAATCGATGCCGGGGGCCATATTCGGTACATCCAGGGCTTCACCTATTTGGAAAAAGATGAGGAAGGTAAAAACCTCCGTGTAGTGGATTCCGTACTCAATGTTACCAAAGAAGTGCTGGCGGCTGAAACTCTGGCCGCCTCAGAGGCAAAATACCGTGAAATATTTTCCAATAATGTAGCCGGAGTGTTTCGAACAACCTTAAACGGGAATATCATTGATGTAAACCGGGCTTTTCTTGATGTTTTTGGTTACGAGTTGGAGGAATTAAAGCAGAAAGGTATTAAATCAATATATTTTTCAAATGATGACCGTGAGGCTTACCTTAAAGAATTGAAAGAAAATGGAAGGGTTGAGAACTATTTTCTCCGAACCCGCCACAAATCAGGCTGGGCTGTTGAACTTTTGGCAAATGTAAGGCTCGTCGATACCGGAGATGAGAATGCGTATCTCGAGGGAACACTTATAGATATTACCGAAATCCGGAAGGCTGAACGAAGAATTAAGTCCTCTGAAGAACTCCTCCGAAGCATTTTCGATACAAGTCTTGCCGGTGTATTTCTGAAAAACAAGGACGGCATTTTGGTCGATGGAAATCAAGCCGCCCGTGACATTCTGAAACTTAAATCAGCATGGGGTGGTAGCGATTCGGAATTTTCGACATTCCTTCATAACCGGGAAGATTGGCAAAGAATTAGAAAAGATCTCTTTGAAGAAAGAAATCCTGGTTCCTTCCGGTTGAAAATACGCTCAAAAGACGGTCGGCTGAAAAATATTCTCATGGCCTGCAATCGGGTTACGTTGGAGCAATTTGGGGATTGCCTGCTTTTTACCGCCATTGATGTGACTGAAACCGACCGGCTGAACGAAGAACTGTTGATAAGCGAACGGCGGTATCGGGACCTGTTTGAAAACAGTCTGGAAATAATTCAAAGCTTTGACCCCAACGGCAATCTGAATTTCTGCAATAAAAAATGGTTTGAGACCCTAAAGTATTCTCCAGAAGAAGTTCAAAATTTGAATCTTTTTGACATCATCAGCCCCAAAGATCAAGAACATTGCCGGGAGATTTTCAGCCAAATTTTGAATGGTGTAACCGTGACGAACCTCGACGTTACATTTGTAACAAAGGACGGGAAAGAAATAAATCTGAATGGAAATGTGGTTCCGCTTTCCAAAGACGGTAAAATTTTTTCTTCTCATGCTTTCTTTCGGGATGTGACCATTGAAAAATTGCAACGCCATCAGTTGGATACACAACGTAAATTTTACGAGAGAGTTCTCGAAAACCTGCCCGCTGAAATTTCTATTCTGGATGCTCACATGCGGTATCTGTACGCTAATCCTCTAAGCATCACAGGAGGACTTCCCCGGGCAGAAGCTTTGGGTAAAACCCTGTATGAAAGAACCCTGGACCTGGGCAGGTCTGAAGAAGTTGCCCGCAGACGGATGGGTTATTTTGAACAGGCTCATAATGAAAAGAAAGTCGTAACATTTGAGGAAACATTAACAACCACCACGGGCCACTTCAAAACCGTTTTGCGCCGGTTTTTTCCTGTATTTGCAGAAGACAAAAGTCTGGATTTGATGATCAGCGTTGGGTCCGATATTACCGAACTGGAGGAAAACCGCATACAACTCACCGCAAATAACGAGGAACTCAGAAAAGTAAATCATGAACTCGATCGGTTTGTATACTCGGTATCGCACGATTTGCGGGCTCCGATTGCTTCTATCAAAGGGCTTCTTTCACTAATGGATGGGGATGATAGCGACGAAAAAATGCAGGCAACCTATCTTACCATGATGGCCACCGTTGCCGAACGCATGGATAATGTTATCTTTGAAATTCTGGATTACTCCCGCAATTCCCGTTTGGATGTAACCACGGAAGAAATTGATCTGGAAAAAATTATCAGGGCAGCAGTAGAAACCTATCGCTACTTCTCTGAACGCCCGGTAGAGTTTCATTTTGAATCTTCGCTGACGCACACTGTGTACTCTGACAGGCGAAGAATACAATCGGTAGTGAATAATCTGATTTCCAATGCTATAAAATATAGCCAGAAATGCAATCGGGATATAAAAGTAAGGGTTGAGCTCAGGGAGTGCGATAATTTCGTGGAAATAAAGGTGGCTGACAGTGGTGAAGGAATCCGTGCCGAATTTTTGCCCCAGATATTTGACATGTTTTTTCGTGCATCCAACTCATCAAGCGGTTCCGGCCTTGGACTTTACATTTGCAGCGAGATTATCAAAAAACTTAAGGGCAGAATATCGGTAGAGTCGACAGAAGGCCAGGGAACTGTGTTTAGTGTTCTTATTCCAAATTTTTTACCTACCATATGAAATCTGTAGTATTAATTGACGATGATGCAGTTACTAATTTCGTGAACACACGTTTGTTACTGAAAACACAGCTCGTCGGACAGGTTCACTCCATTCAGTCTACTGAAGAAGCATTAGAGTATTTCGGCGAGATAAGCGCCGGTAAAGAACCGAATCCTTTTCTGGTTTTGGTTGATATTCGTATGCCGATTATGGATGGCTTTACGCTTGCTGATGAGATATTTACCCGTTATCCCGATTTGCGGGGTAAATCTCTTGTTTACTTTCTCTCCTCATCGCTAGACCCTAAAGACGAAGACAGAGCTACATCCCTTGGTTTCTGCAGTGGCTTTCTGCGTAAGCCCCTATCAATGGCTACTCTTGAAGAAATGTTGCGCTGATTTGATTTAGTAGTGTTCCGGCAGCTTTTGCAAACCTCTGCCTTGGAAAAGCCAAGGAAACATCAGGATTCGTGATGTACATTTGGCATGTCGGTTTTTTTACACTAAGCATAAGTATGATTCTAATGCTCCGGGCCACTCAGACGTTGCCCATCGGTACTGCCTATGTGGTTTGGACGAGAATAGGAGCCGTCGGAACGGTTCTGTTCGGGATTATTGTTTTTAAAGAGCGACGTTTTTTTCATATGCTTTTCTGCTTTACCCTGATTGGTTCAATCATTGGGTTTAAAGCGGTTTCCCACCAGAGGTGGTAACCTACGAGAGGTGAGAAGAGAACATCCCTGATTGAGGTATCTATCTAGGGTCTACTGAATAACCCATAACAATTTGAAAATAAGTTACTAAGCTTGTAACCTTGTGGCAACAAGTGCAAGGAATAATGCCAGTAGCATCCAAAAAGCGTGCATCTAAGCAAGCCTACCAGAG
>Ga0247832_1000992_pt1 | contig 53649 bp, 39 predicted proteins | sample LaCruzMarch2015__10_FD_192407 | JGI IMG/M metagenome (GOLD analysis project Ga0247832, IMG submission 192407) | Freshwater microbial communities from meromictic Lake La Cruz, Castile-La Mancha, Spain - LaCruzMarch2015_4m | ecosystem: Environmental > Aquatic > Freshwater > Lake | place: Spain... | reverse complement strand
CGCTTTCGGAGGTGTAAATCTTCATTTCTTCTCTAAAAGCGTACCCGTGCGGTGCGAAAGATCAGGAAATCCGAAAGAAGATTTCGGGAGATAGGGATGGCAACAAAGAAAATATTGCCCCGACGGGAGTTGGTCTAGAAAAAACCAACTCCCAATCGTGCAATCGGTCGGTTCAGCGAATCTGTATTCGATTCTCGGTCAACGCCTGGAAGACTTTGACCGGAATAAAGACGATCCCGTTGCGGTCAACCGAAATCGTGGAGAGGCTCTGCCGATCGCCATTGATACGGAACCAGATGTTTCCTTTGTCATACTGTGCTTCTCGTCCGCGCCAACGGATCCACATTCGCTTCCCATCCTCAGTTCGCTCAAAGCTGGCCCCAATCCGGGTCGCCAGCGCACGTGCGGGCACAAGCAGTGTTGATCCCTTAACAATCGGGCGCTCATCGCCGCTAAAATTCACGATTCGATCATCGTAGTACAGCTCCTGAGAGTGGTTCGAATAGTCGTCATCGTTGCCCCCACCGAAAAGCCCGCCTCCGCTGCCGCTGCCACTGGTGGATAAGTTTCGCCCGGCGAGGGCCTGGAAGATTTCGATTGGCACAAAGAGGACGCCGTTCCGCTCCTGGCTCGACGTTCGAAGGGAGCGTCGTTCGTCATTTAAGCGGAAGTAGTTCGCACCCTTGACATAATCAACGCGGTCGTATTCCTTCCAAACCGAAATCGTTCGTCCGTCGCTAGATCGGTCTGTGTTGTAGCCCAGTTGGTCTCCCATCGCACGGAAAGGCACTTGAACCGTACCGTTGGAACGATAGGGGCGCTCGTTGCCAGAGAACGAAAGAGGGCGACCGTTGTAGTAGACCGAAGCGGCTCCATTGCTTGATCCGCCGTTTCCGCCGAACAATCCTCCGTCGTTGTCGTAATCGTTGAAGCCATTGTTCTGGTACGAAACGGCCCCACCGGTGAGTAGTTCGAAAAATCTAACTGGAACGAAGAGCACTTCATTTCGCACTCGAGCTGCCCGGTTGATTCTGTTCACTCGGCCCTCAAGGATCATCTCGCTCGTGCCTTTACGATAGGTACCCACCTTGTTTCTCCACGTAACGCGGACGGTCGCACCCGAATCGGACCGCTCGAATCGGGCTCCGATCCGTTCGGACATCGCGCGAAACGGCACGTAAATCACGTTTGACTCGACGAATGCGCGCTCATCGCCCGAGAAGGTCACTCGGTCTCGGTTGTAGTAAACGTTCTGAGCGAAGCTGGAAGCGGATACCGCTCCAGCCAAAAGCATCACCACGGCGTGAATTCCAAATTTCTTCATATCGTTCTTTAGAACCTTCACAAACTTTACCGTTACTCCCCGTCCTACTACTCTCGGTCAAACCAGCGATCGACCGGGGTTTGATTGGTGTAGAACTGGGCAAGCTTCCTTTTCGAAGCATGCGAATCAAGCCAGGTAACGGTGGCTTGCTCAAAATGGATCGGGTCTGGCCGGCCCCAGCAGTCTGCCGTCGGCCAACTCGGTGGCAACATCAGCTTGCCGTCGTCCCCACAGAAACTGGTTTCCGGGAACAGGCTGCTTCGTGCCGAGGAGAACAGGACTGACTCGCTTGGAGCGGCAAAGTCCGATGGGCTGAACGCCGTGTGGTCGTTCGCGTTCGAGAAGTCGATTGAGAAAGTGGTGATGTAGCCGACGTTGTAGCCGAAATGGCTCGTGATCGCTCCCGTTGTGTCGGTCTCTTTAACCTGGCTACCCGGGCAGTGCCAGATCTGCTTGTTCTTCACGTAGGGATCGGTGAGATCGTGCCACAGCAGGAAGGCGGTATCTGTTCCGTAGGCCGCGAGGGCAAATCGATCGTCGTAGTCGTTCTGGTACAGCAACATCGCCAGACCGAGGTTGCGCTCGTTCGACATGCACTGGGTTTGCTTCGCGCTCTGTTTTGCTTGCGCGAATACGGGGAACAGAATCGCCGCAAGAATGGCGATGATGGCAATGACGACGAGGAGTTCGATCAAAGTAAACGCCCCGGATCGCTGGATCCGAGGCGTTGGGGCGCGGAGTATCACTTCTTAATAGACGCTGTCTGGGAAGTAGTAGTTCTTCGCGTTCTCAGGAGTCACGAGTTCAACGTCAAGCAAGATGTGCTTGGGCATGAACTGGCTTCTTTCCTTCGCCTTTCCGTCTCGAAGTGAAGCGGCGGCAAGGTGCATTCCAACCGCGATCATCGACGGTGGGTAGGTGATGTCGGCAGGGAAGAGAGGATCTTTGTCCATCACTCGCTTGATGACGTCCTTCATGCCGGCTCCGCCGAGCATCCAAACGTTCTTGCGGTTGGCTTCCTTAAGTGCCTGTTCGGCGCCGAGGGCCATGTCGTCGTCGCTAGCCCAGATCGCGTCGATCTCGGCGTGCTTGAGCAGCATGCTTTGCGTGACGTTGAGCGCCTTTTCCTTGCTCCAGTTTCCGGCCTGAGAGTCCAGAATGCTGATTCCAGGGAATCGCTTCATGACTTCTCGGAATCCGGCAACTCGGTCGCTATTAACCGTACTCGGGATGCCTTCGAGGATAACGATTTTGCCCTTGCCGCCAAGCTTTTCCGCCATGAATTCGGCAGACTTTCGGCCGAAGGCCTTGTTGTCGCCTTCGACAAAAATGTCGGCGACTGGCTCGGTGAAGCCGCGGTCAACGTTCACAAGGAAGATGCCTTTCTCGTGGATCTGCTTTGCAACCGGGGTGAGCGGCGCGGATTCGGTGGCAAGAACGACCATGCCATCCAGTCCTTCAAGCATCATCGTTTCGAGATCCTTGATCTGCTTGTCTGGGTTCTGTGCGGTCGTGATCTTCCACTCGACGTCTGGGTAAAGCGCCTTGGCTTGCTCAGCCCAATAGCCAACGCCCGCCGTCCAGCCGTGGTCGGCCGCCGGGATCGAAACTCCGATCTTCAACTTCTTGCCGGTGGTTGCCGCTGGAGCTTCCGTTCCGCCGGTCGAAGAAGCCGCGTCTTTGGTTGCCGTTGGGGTGCACCCGAAAAGCGCACCGAGGAGGCCGGCTGCCGCAAGAATTTTTGTTGTTAACTTCATAGTTAGTTCCTTTAGTCGCTTCGACCGCGCTGAATGAGCACGGCAAGCAAGATGATAACTCCCTTCACGAATCCTTGCCAGTAGACGGACACGTCCGAGGCAGTAAGAATGTTCGTGATGATCCCGAGCATCAGGACGCCGAACACCGTTCCGGTGATTCGAGCGTAGCCTCCGCTCATGCGCGCGCCGCCGATGACAACCGCGGCGATCGCGTCCAGTTCAGCGTTGTTGCCCAGCTGACCCGAGGTGACGCTGTTCATTCGCGAGCTCACGCAGAGGGAAGCAATTCCCGCGCAGAGCCCGACGATGATGTACGTCCAGAGCTTGATTCGGTTGGTGTTGATGGCCGAGTATTTCGCTGCCTGCTCGTTCGCGCCAACGGCAATGCAGTAGCGGCCAAAGGGCGTTCGGTTAAGAACGAATCCAACTGCCGCCGCCATGACGAAGAAGATGAAAACGGGCCACTGAATGACCAGCGGCGTGGTGATCCAGAAGGGCAGGGCTGGGATGGTAACGCCGTCCTGGCCAAGCGCAGCGAAGGTGCTTCCAACTGCTCGCACTTCGCCGCCATCGGCAAACGCTTGCGCCATCGAACGGAATCCGACGAGTCCGGCCAAGGTCACGATGAACGGCGCAATTTTGCCGCTGGTGACCAACAAGCCGTTGATGAGTCCGGCGATCCCGCCAATGGCGATACAGCTGGCCGCTGCTACCCAGATTCCTTTGGGATCTGAGGCGTTGGTACCAAGTGCCTGGTTCATCCATTGAACGCCAAGGACTCCGGCAAGGGCCATGAGCGAGCCAACGCTCAGGTCGATGCCTCCCGCGACGATGACAAGGGTCATCCCGAGGGCCAAAATGCCGATGCTGGCGTTCTGGTTCAGGATATTGCGGATCGATTCTGGCTGGAGAAAGATTCCCGGCTTCCAGAGCGCGCTACCGATAAACAGGATGAGGAAGGCGAACAACGCGCCGTTGCGCTCAACCGTGGATTTCATGGACTGGGTGTTCATGTTAGGCTTGCTTCTCCAACCCTGCGGCGGAGGTCATGATCGTTTTTTCGTTGAGCTGATCGCCGGCTAATTCGGCTTCACACGTGCCATTTCGGAGCACAAGAACGCGGTGGCAAAGGCCAATGACTTCGGGCAATTCGCTGGAAACCAGAATCACCGCGAGACCCTGCTTTGCAAGATCGACGATGAGGTTATAGATCTCTCGCTTCGCCCCAACGTCGACGCCGCGCGTAGGTTCGTCGAAGATAACAACTTTCGGATCGCACTGGAGCCACTTGGCGATGGCGACCTTTTGCTGGTTGCCGCCGCTTAGTGATTTCACTGGGGCGTGAATGTTTGAAGTCTTGATTCCGAGCTTCTCGACCCAACCATTGGCGATCGAATCCACTTGGGTGTCGTTGACGCGGAAGCGGTTGGCGTCGGCCAAAGTCGGCAGGCTGGCATTCTCCGAGATCGCGAGGGTGAGATGCAGTCCGCGACCTTTCCGGTCTTCGCTCACATAAACCAAGCCGCGCTTTCGACGGTCGCTTGGTGATAGTTTTTCAATCGCTTCGCCAGCAAGTTTCACTTGCCCGGTGGATTTCCGGAAGCCCGCGAGCGCCTCAGAGATTTCGGTTCTTCCCGCACCGATGAGGCCTGCCATGCCCAGGATTTCGCCTGAGCGAAGTTGAAAACTGACTGGCTGGTTGTGCGGCGTTGTGCTGAGGTTTGTAACTTCCAGAACAACTTCGTCCGACGTTCTCGCTCCCAGCGGAGGGAAGACTTCGCCAAGCTCGCGACCGACCATGCTCTCGGCCAAAATTTGTGGCGTTGAAGTTTTAGGGTCAAGCTCCCCGACAAATTCGCCGTCTCGCAAAACTGAGATGCGGTCCGAGATCTCCAGAATTTCTGGCAGCAAGTGGGAGATGTAGACCACGGAAACGTTGCGAGCCTTGAGGTCGCGGATCAAAGCAAAGAGACTTCGAACTTCCGGTCCCGTGAGCACCGCGGTCGGCTCGTCCATGATCAAATACTTCGCGTCGTAGCTGATCGCCTTGGCGATTTCCACCAGCTGCTTGTCGGCAATGCTCAGTCCCCGCACGCTTGTGTCCGGCCCAAACTTAGCGTTGACTTTTTCGAGCAGGCCAGCGCACTCCGTGCGCATCTTCGCGTAGTCGATCGCCAAACCTTTTCGCGGTTCGCGACCTAGGAAAACATTTTCGGCCACGGATAGGTCGTCAACGAGATTGAGCTCTTGGTGGATCATTACGATCCCGCGGTCGATGGCGGATTGCACGCCTTTCAAGTTCACCGCAGTGCCATCGAGGCGGATTTCACCAACGGTGGGCTGCTCTAGTCCGCTGAGCAGTTTCATCAGCGTGCTCTTGCCCGCGCCGTTTTCACCGATGAGGCCGTGGACCTCTCCCGGACGGAATTGAAGGCTCACGCCGCGAAGGGCGATGACCGTGCCAAACTCCTTGCGTACACCGACGACGTCAAGCATTCCCGTGATGTTGGCGAATTCGGGGACAAAATTGCTAAGGGATCGGAACAATGAACGTCCTGATTTTTACTAAAACCACTGGCTATCGCCACTCCAGCATCGAATTCGCCGTAGCCCGTTTGGTTGAAGAACTCGGAGACCTTGGCATTAACGCCGATCACACCGAGGACGAACAGACTTTCCGTCCCGACTCGCTGTCCAAATACGAAGGCGTCGTTTGGCTCAATACCACCGGAGAAGTCCTGGACGACGAAGGTAGAGCCGCTTACGAGGCATTCGTCCGAGCAGGCGGTGCCTGGATCGGCGTTCATGGCGCAACTATCACCGAGCCGAACTGGCCGTTCTATCAGGAACTCTCGGGTGCCTACTTTGCCGGCCATCCAGAAGGGGAGCACGAAGCCACCGTGCAGATTGAGATTCTCAGCCATCCAACGATGGCGGGAATTCCATTCCTTTGGAAGTTCAAAGACGAATGGTACGACTTCGTCGAAAACCCACGGTCTAAAAAGGTCACGGTTCTAGCTACCGTCGATGAAAAATCGTATCCCGGCGGCGGAATGGGCGAAGATCACCCCATCATCTGGTGCCACGAAAAGTTCAGCGGCAAGGCCTGGTACACGGGTCTGGGCCACCTAGCGGAAGCCTACGAGGATGAGTTCTTCATGAACCATCTCATCCTAGGCATCCGCTGGGCCATCAACGTTTGAGCCGTCCTAGTTGGCTACGCTGCCCTTGACGACCACCGTCGGCGTGTTAATGCTGAACTCTTTGCCGTCGATGCGATACCGTACTTCGGCAAAGACCGCGACGTTCTCGCTTGGCATCAATTCTTGGAGAGGCATAAACTTTGCGGATGCCGCACCGGGCTCCAACCGCGCGGATTGAGCTCGGTAAACCCGCTGTCGGAAGTCCGTGGTCACGCTAACCGCGCTCCAGAATTTTACGCCAACAACATTCTGCGGCTCAAACCGAACGGTGTACTCGCTTTTGCGAGCATCGAACGTGCCCGTAGGGTTTGTCGGAAGCGACTTGCCCTTTGCAATCGCTCGTGCCATGGCGCTCACCGATTCGATGGCTTGCACCTTGTTGCCGAGGCTGTGACCTGCGTTCGGCATGGTCACGAGCCATTTCGGCTGCTTGAGTTCGTTCCAGTAGTAGCTCGTCGCATCCGCTGCCCAGTAAGCGTCGTTTGCACCGTTTACGATCATCGTGGGAATCTTGATGTTTCCTCGGTACTCAAACGGATCCACCATTTTCTGAAGCTGCTGACCATCCTTGGTGGCGAGTTTCTGTTGCAATCCGCGACGGGTGTAGTCCTCAATCTGCTCGCTATAGGCGCCCCAGTGCTCCAACTGGTGCGACATTTGCGGAGTGAAGTTAAGGTTGTCGAACACGAGGGGAGCAATCCCGACCACGCGCTTGTCCCTTGTGGCGGCGGTGAGCCAAGTCGTCCAGCCGCGCTTGCTCGCTCCGGTGACGATGAACTTGGTTACGGGATGTCCGGCCTTTGCGGAGAAGTCCTGAATCGCGTCCATTGCCTTGATGGCCGACTTTGTCATCGGAAACAGCAACGGCCAGGTTGGGTCTTTCGTTTCTAAATACTTATTGAAGGTGTGGGCAATGAGATCGTCTTCCTTCATATCCCAAAGCGGCTGGTTGGGAACATTGAAGAGCATGTAAACGGGAAGTTGGGTTGCCCCCGCAACTAATCCGAGGTCAATGTTGTCCCCCGGGCGCGGTCCGTCGCCAGTGATAAAGAGAATTGCCGTATTCGTCGGCATGTCTTTTGAGCCAGCTTGATAGAGCACGTTGTGCTTCCAGGTCGTTCCTTGCCACACTTGTGAGGTGACCTCGAGCTGCGTTCGAGGACCGGAAGTGTCCACAACTCGGTAGGAATAAGCGGGTTCGGGCCTTTGAATGTACGCCTCGAGGGGCGAAATCGCGGGCGCAAAGAGCACAAGTGTCACGCATGAACTCAGCATCGAACGGGATTGTACGCACGTCCCGTCATTAAAAAGGTTAAGAAATGGCCAGGAAGGTTGACAACCAACGGCCATTATGAAAGAATGTAGACGCCACCTTGGGGGGTGGTTGTTGAGGGAAAACCAAATGAAGTTTTGGAACACAAAGAGTATTAGTGTAACTGCGGTAGCCGCCGCGTTGGCGACTTCGGCAATTGCGGTGCCACTGGACGCAAAGATCACCATCGATCGAGCGTTGGGGAACTCGACCCTAACCATCAAGTATTCGGGCGCATCGGCAAACTTGGCCGAACTTCGCTTGAACGGTGAAAGCCTCGGCACCAGAACGCTGGCCTCCGACAAATCGGCCGGCGAAACCAATTTCACGCTCAATCCTGCCGACCTTAAGGACGGAGAGAACACCGTCGAAGTCCGACTCTTCGACCGCACTGGCCGAACCGTAGGCGTTCAGAAGCAAATCATCCTTGCTGAGCAAAGCAGCGGTAGCGCCGTTTTCATGGCCAAGCCAAAGCTCGGACAGACCGTTCTCGGCATTGTTGAAGTTCAGATTGGATTCAACGCTTCGCTCAAGAACACTTACGTCAGCTACTTCGTGGATGGTCAGTTCAAGGGAATGACCAACTACCCACCGTACAGCCTTAACTGGGACACGTCGAAGGAAACTAATGGCTGGCACGAGGTGGAAGCTTGGGCCGTCGATGAGTCGAGCAACACCTACAAGACTCGAAAAGTCCGACTCTTCGTCAACAACCCAAGTGGTCGAACCGACCGAACGGGCGTCGAAGAAGCAACCCCGGTTGCAAACGGCGTTTCTGGCTCCACGTTCGTGGTTGCTCCTAGCGGAATGAAGTCCGTCAAGCTCGGCCGACCAACCGTCGCCGGTGCATTGACCGCAGGAGTTACGCCAAAGACCACGATGGCCACCGCTAAGTCCGGCGCTTCGGCAAAACCAACTGCCGTTCCAAAGGCTGTTGTAGCTGGTCCAAAGCTCATGGTTCCAACTGGAACGCGAGTTGCGGCCGCTAAGCCGCTCGTAAAGCCAATCGCTAAGAAAGCTACAAAGCAGATCGTCAACCTCGGCGCAGTCAAGACTGCGACGGTTGCCGGCAGTACCGCTTCGGTCAACGCTGCCGTCGGCGCAATGCGAACTGCTGCAACCCTCGCAATCAGCAAGGGAACTCGACTTCCAAACGTCGGCACCTTCGCGGTTGCTCTCAACTCGAAGTTCGTGAACTTCGATGTGGCTCCGCGAGTTGAAAATGGCATCCCAATGACCCCGTTCCGCCACTTGTTCGAAGCGGCAGGCGGCAAGGTCAAGTGGGAGAACCTCACCAAGTCGGTCACGGCTTCGGCAGACGGAAGCCAGATCATGATTTTGATCGGCGATCCAAACGCTAAGGTCAACGAACTCTCGATCAAGATGGAAGCGATTCCTTACCTTGAGCGAGGCCGAACGATCATCCCAGTGAGCTTCCTCCGAGACGCTCTCAAGGTCGAAGTCGAGTACGACAAGGCCACCAACCACGTTCTCATCACCACGAAGAAGAACTAAGAAGGAAAAATGGCCCCGGCTCGATAAACGAGCCGGGCTTTTTCATGCCTGAAGCTTCGAGATGGCCAGGGCCAGCTCCGCTGGAAACGCAGCCTGCGTCAGTGGTAAGCGAACGGCGTCGCTGCCAATCACTCCTAGCGACTTAAGAATGGCCTTGTGGGCCATCGGCTGCCCGCTTGCGCGGACTTGGTCTAGGATGTCGGCAATCAACGCGCTGGCGGCACTCCCGCCGGGCTGCGCGGCCCTTGAGAGCCAAAGAGGAAGCACATTCGCGGCGCCGCTGATGCTGCCGCTCCAGCCTTGCGCCAAGGCCTCAGGAATCAGCCGCTCATCCCCAACAAAAAGCGAGCCACTTGGAAAGGCTTGTCGGTAGCTCTCGAGATTGCCCTTTTCGCCACTGCTGTCTTTCAAACCAACGATGTTGTCAACCTTCGCCAGTTCGGCTACCAATTCAGCAGAAAGCGTGATTCCGGTCCGTTTCGGAAAGTTGTAGAGCAAAATCGGCGAGCTCGTCCGTTTCGCAAGTGCCTCAAACCAAAGCTGAATGTTCGCTTCGGGCACCTCGCGAAAGTACGCGGGAGGCATGACCAACACTCCAACGGCACCGGCTTTCCGCGCTTGCTCGCTGAGCCAAACCGCCTCTTCAAGACTCGGGGTCGCGATGCCAAGGATGATCGGGAGGTCGGTCAACCGCACGGCCTCGCGAACGAGATCCCGCTTCTCAACCGCGCTGAGCGATGGTCCTTCGCCGTTTGTCCCCGCCAGCACCACACCTGTGCATTCGTTCGCCTTGAACCAACTCAGCAGCTTCAGCAAGCTAACGTAGTCAATCTCTCCCGATTCGGTAAACGGAGTTACTGCCGCTGGATACAACCCGGGTTTTACGATGGAACCACGACTCCGCGCACTTCGCCAAGGCTGATGAAGTGACCGTCTTTGCTTCCATAGCCCCGAAGCACAACCTCGTCGCCGTCCTGCAAGAACGTCCGGGTTTGGTCTCCAATCGCAATCGGCTGACTGCCGCGCACCGTGAGTTCGAGGAGCGAGCCAAACGTGCCCGGCTCGGTGCCGCTGATTGTGCCGGTCGCATAAAGATCGCCGGATTCCAAAGCCGTGCCGTTGGATGACTGGTGGGCAAACTGCTGGGCGAAGCTCCAATAGAGTTCGGCGCTTGTCGTTCGGCAAACAACGTGCTCGACGCCGTCCACAACCAGAGCAACCTCCAGTTTCAGATCGTAATGCTGCGGGCCATCGATGGCGAGGTGCGGCAGAACGGCAGGCTCTTGTGCCGGACCTTGAATTCGAAACGGTTCCAAGGCATCGAGAGTCACCAGCCAAGGTGAGATGCTCGTGGCAAAAGACTTCGCCAAGAATGGCCCGAGCGGTTGATACTCGAACCGCTGCACATCTCGGGAAGACCAATCGTTGACCAGCACCACTCCGGCGATGCTCGAGTCCGCTTCAGAGATCGGGACGACTTCACCTAATGAAGTGGAACGGCCAACGTAGAACCCAAGTTCAAGTTCGAAATCCAGTTCCTGAGTCGGGCCAAAAATCGGCGGCACCTCGCCTGCCGGTTTGGTGATGCCGTTTGGTCGAGTAATGGCCGTGCCTGACGGAACCACGGTGGAAGCGCGGCCGTTGTAGGCGACCGGAAGGTGTCGGTAGTTCGGCAGGAGCGGCGGCATGTCTGGCCGGAACATGCGCCCGACGTTGCCCGCGTGGTTGATGCCGCTGTAGAAATCGGCAAAGGCCTTGACCGGCATCGGGGTCAACAGCTCGAGCTCGGCGATTGGAAGCAGCTGTCTCGGTTCTTCCAGATATGCACGCGCCGCGCTTCGAGCGGCCTGAACTTGTGCGGTCGTGAGCGGTACAAGCGGGTCCAGCCACTCTAGAATTCCCGCGCTCGAAAGGTCATCGGTCGCGATGGCGTGATCCTCAATGCGGATCACGTAGCCGTGGTTCCGGCATCGCCCGAGGGGCAAGTTGTCGAGTCCGAATCCCTCGGTGCCCGGTTGCAGCCAACTTGGATGTCTCATAACGTCCATCCTAGCTTGCTGAGACCCTCTGAGGGTTCTTCAACTGAGCAAGAACCGAAAGAAGCGAAAAGCGCGCGCGCATCCTCGATCGCGTCGCGAGAGACATCCCAGTCGCGGAACAGGAATTGTTGCTCTTCAAAGCGCCACTCACTCGGCTCTTCCGACTCAAGCACCACTTTGATCTCGGAAACCGAAAGATCGTGCTGAATCGCCGCTGCGGTGGCGCCCAAGACGTTCACGAAGCCCAGCATGCCGTGTCCGCTCAGCGGCTCGTGCAATCCGGCGGTGAGCTTGAACGGTAGCTCCAACGCAACACACTCCCAAATGAAGGTCGCCACGATTTCCGTGGCGGGTGGAGTCGGCCCGGTGCGCAACTTAGCGCCGAAAGCATCAGCATCGGCGAGGGCGTCAAGAATCATCGGAAACGGCCGATCTGGGTTCAGCTCCACCAGCACCTCGTCGGCCGCACTAAATCCGCGCAACTGACCAAGGACTTCATCCACGTCATCGGTATCCGGCAGTTCGCATTCGTACGACCCAACCTTGCCGCCGGCTTGGAGAAAAGCATTCAGGTCGCGAGCGTCTTCAAATCGATCGTTCTCCCACTCGCCGCCGCGGCGCCCGATGACGGCCACGGGCTCGTCGGCGAGGGTCAACACGGCCGAGTGAGAAAGCGCGGTGATCGGTGCTGAGAACCGATGCAACATCCAGCGCAGATCCGATGACTGCAAGGCTCGGTATTCGCCTACTGCCTCTTCTGCTCGTAACTTGGCGGGCGGAAACATTCCGCTGTAATCGATGCCTCTCCGCAACAGGTCTCGCAAGGATGCTTTCATATCATAGGCCCACAACTTTTGAAAGGTATACTCCCTCTTTCAGACCGTTGGCGTTACGGCGTCGTAGCCCTCAGGGAAAATATGGCAACGATGAGAGTTTTGATTGCGGACGACGATCCGATTATTCGTTTGGATCTTCGTCAGATGCTGGAAAGCCTCGGCTATGAAGTCGTGGCAGAAGGCGGAGATGGAAAGCAGGCAGTAGACCTCGCCCGCGAAACCCAGCCCGATGTTTGCATCCTCGACGTGAAGATGCCCGTTATGGACGGAATTGAAGCCGTCAGCATCATTACGGAAGAGAACATCGCTCCGACAATTCTTCTGACCGCTTACTCCGACAAGGAACTGGTTGACCGAGCGAAGGATGCAGGTGTGTTCGCCTACCTCGTGAAGCCATTCAAGCCAAGCGATTTGCCACCAAGCATTGAGGTCGCACGAAGCCGGTTTGAGCAGAACCAGCAGCTCAATGGCGAAGTTTCGAACCTTCAGGAAAAGCTTGAGGCTAGAAAGCTGATCGACCGAGCCAAAGGCATTTTGATGGACGAGTACAAGGTCGGAGAGTCCGAAGCCTATCGTCGCATTCAGATGCAGAGCATGAACCTCCGCAAGTCGATGCGAGAAGTGGCCGAGGCCATCATCCTCGCAAAATCGATCTAACCGTTCCGGTCAAAATGACGTCATGAACGACGTCTTGTGGGCTCCGTGGCGCTTAACCTACATCGAGAAGCCCGCTCAGTCGTCGGGCACCGGCGACATATTCGTGGATCTTCCGGCCGAAAATGACGACCGGAAGAACTCCATTCTCTTTCGCGGCACGACGGCGTTCGTAATGCTCAACGCCTATCCGTACACCAACGGGCATCTCTTAATTGCCCCGTATCGGCAAGTCGCCGAAATCGATCTTCTCGACGACGCCGAATTGCTTGAGATTAATCAGCTGCTCGCGCAAGGCGTCCGCTGGCTCCGCACGGCATACAACCCAGATGGCTTCAACCTCGGTGTCAACATGGGCAAGGCGGCCGGGGCAGGGATACCGGTCCACATCCATTGGCATATCGTGCCGCGCTGGAACGGCGACACGAACTTCATGACCGCCGTCGGCGAAGTGCGCGTGATGCCGCAGTCGCTTGAAGCCAGCTACGACCGACTTCGCGGAGTGATTGATGGAATCCCTCGCTGAGCTCCGGTCACGGGCATTGGTCTGCACCGCTTGTACGCTGTCCGAGCGGCGAACCAACGTCGTTTTTGGTGAAGGCGATCCGAAGTCGCCACTAGTACTCGTGGGAGAAGGACCGGGCGAGAACGAGGATAAGCAGGGAAGGCCCTTCATTGGCCGCGCAGGGCAGTTGTTGGACCGAGCCCTTGTCGATGCTGGCTTGACGCGAGAAATGGTCTACATCACGAACACGGTCAAGTGTCGCGCTGCCGATTGGAGCACCGGCAAGCCAGTCAACCGTGCGCCAACCGAGGCAGAAGCGACCGCTTGCCGCGAATGGCTCGTGCCACAGCTCGCAATCATGGCGCCGAAGGTCATCCTGTGTATCGGCGCACCGAGCGCGAAGAACTTAATCAAGAAGAACTTCCAGATCACGAAAGAGCGCGGAAAGTACTTCCCGTGCGAATTCGCCAAGACCGCCATCGCGACTCTGCACCCGGCTTACATCCTGCGTCAGGCGAACATCAGTGGCGACGGCGGATACAGCCTGCTCGTGGCGGATATCGCTCGCGCTTGGGAAGCCGCTAATCGCCTGGTCCAGATGTAGCAGGCCAGATTCCCAATCCTGAAACGTTGTGTGATGGTTTTGGCATACTGTTTTGCATGCTCGGTGCCATCACCCCGTTAATGCTCGCCTCCGCCGTCGCGGATCGCCGGCCACCCCGAACCTTTGATCTTCTCCACGTCAAGTGGGAGATCAGCATCAACAAGAACCGGCCCGGGCAGATTGTCGGGAAAGTCACGAATCGCTTACAACTCATGCCTGGTCAGCGATCGGTAAGTTTTGATTGTCAGCGGCTCTCCGTGCAAAACGTTTTGGTAGATGGCAAGCCAAAGTCGTTTTCGCTCCAGAACAACCGCCTCAACATCCCGAACGCGGGCAAAAGCCTGCGGCCGATCAACGTAACGATCACCTACGTCGGCACGCCAGAAGCGGGAGTCTATTACGTGCCCGCCGAGCGCGCCTACCCAGCGAAAACCCCGGTGTATTACACCCAGGGCGAAATGGAAGACACCCGAAATTGGCTTCCTACTTACGACTACCCAGATGACAAGGCAACCAGCGAAGGCACGTTGATCCTGCCGAAAGGTTGGAGCGGATTGAGCAATGGAAAGCTGGTCAAAAAGGTTGTCGGGAAAGCGAATGACACCTTTAGCTGGAAAATGGATCAGGCGCACTCGACCTACCTGATTAGCTTCGTCGCCGGACCGTATTCTGAAATCTTCGAACAACGGTCGCCACTCCCGGTGAGCTACTGGGTTCCAACCGGACTTGAGGCTCAGGGCAAGGTCGCGTTTCAGGGAACGGCTCGCAACGTTGCCGTCTACGAAAAGTTGACCGGCTTCAAGTATCCGTACGCAAAGTACAGCCAGTCCGCCGTTCCCGACTTCATGTTCGGTGGAATGGAGAACATCACGGCGACGACTCAGACCATCAGCACGCTCCATCCCCAGCACGTTCACCCCCTCGAAGATTCGACCGGGTTGGTCGCTCACGAACTGGCGCACCAGTGGTTTGGCGACACGGTGACGACGCCAAACTGGTCGCACATCTGGATCAATGAAGGCTGGGCCAGCTTCATGCCCGCTTTCTACACCCGCGAGATTGAGGGCCAGGATGCGTTCGACCTCCAGCGGGTCGACATCTTCTCGGGCGGTCTTGGGGCGCATGCGGGCGGCAATCGCCCAATGGTCTGGTTTGGCTACAAAGACCCCATCGAAATGTTCGACGGCTTTGCCTATCCCGGCGGAGCATCGCGCATGTTCATGCTGATGCGAATGGTCGGCGAGCCCGCATTCTGGGACGCCACCAAGAAGTACCTGAACGCCTTCAAGTACAAAAACGTTGACACGGAGCAGTTCTTCACGTTCTATTCCAAAACGCTAGGCACCAATCTCGACTGGTTCCGGAAGCAGTGGTTCTATGAGAACGCCGCGCCGAAGCTGACGGTGAAGCGAGACGGCAAGAAGTGGACGATTGAGCAGTCGGGCACCAATTTCCGTATTCCAACCGAGGTTCTGCTCATCAACGGCGAGCAGATTGGTATCGAGAAAGTCACGCTAACCGGTCCGAAGACGGAAGTCAGTTTCCCGGCCGAACTGGTTCAACTCGACCCGGCGGCTTGGCAGATGGCGGATATTCGCTATGAAGCTAACCTGACCCCAGCTGAATGGATGAAGATGTACCGTTTCGCCAGAAACGCAGGACAGCGCGCTCGGCTGGCACCGGTTGCTTTCCCCACGATGTCCGAGCCGCAGAAAGTCGAATTGGCCAAGCTGAGCATCAGCAACTCACTCCGAAGCCGATTGATCCCGCTCATTTCGGATGAGGCGTATCTTTCGAGCTTGCTAACAAGTGCGAGCCCGTTTGAGCGCCGCGCGGCAGTGAGCCGACTCGGAGAGCTGAAACCCAGTGAAGCAACTCAGGGCAAGATTCGCGAGCTGATGCAGTCGGATAAGAACGATTTGATTCGGCTTGATTCCCTTCGGGCGCTGGTCCGCGTAACCGGCGACAAAAGCCTTGTCGAAGATGCCTGGGTCACCGATTCCCACCAAGACGAGTTCCGAAAGTTTGCGATGAATCACTTTGCCGATACCGACAAAGATCGAGCACGGGGCATCAGCCTCAGCCAACTGAAGACGCCACGAAACGAAGCGCTCCGAGTTCAAGCGATCGAAATTCTTGGCCGAATCAAAGATGAGCCGGGCCAGACCGAAGCCTATGACGCCCTCGTAAAGGTCACCAAGGAGAAGTCCTTCGGTGCCCGGGCGGCGGCGATCAATGCGCTTGCCGAATACGGCGACAAAAAAGCGATTCCAGTACTGGAACCGCTTTTGAGTCATCCGCTGTCGTTCATCAGGAACAACGTTCAGGGAGCCGTGGCAAGGCTCAAAGGCCGCTAGCGCGGGCTTTCTTGTCTAGGTCGAGAAGAATGTCGTAGGCCAGTGGATCAAGGAAAATGACGCGGATAAAGAACTTCATCTTGTCCGCGTCTGACTTTCCAGCAAGATCGGCAGACGGATCGAATTCTTTCCAATCAATGCTGGTCATCACTTTCTTCTGACCGGCATCGAAGCACTCGTCGATCGTCTTGTAGAGCATTTCCGAAAGTTCGCCGCGAGCCATGATTCGGCGAATGCCGAGGGCTCGGACGAGCAGGATGCACTTTTTGACAAGGTCTTTCTTGGGAAAGACGCCGGTTTCGCGGGCCTTCTTCAGCGACTCATTAACTTCCGCTTCGAGCGCCAGGAGTTGCTTGTCTTCGTCTTCCAGAACCTTGCGTTGCTCGGACTTGATCTTCGCGTAAACCGGAAGGATTTTGTCGAACTGGTCCTTTCGGATGATCAGCGGCATCAATTGCATCAGCAGGTCGATCCGGCGCATGTTCTCCTGAACCTTCTGGCTACGCGCCGCAACTTCAGGGTCTTGGAGTTTGGGGGAGGTTCCGGCCGATGCCGAAGCACCGATCACGAACATCGCAGCGATGGTGATTGCAACACGTGAAAAGCTCATTTCAAATTCTCGTTCTGGTTGGACGATTGTATGGCATCGCCGGTTTGTCTTGCATCCATAGCAAGCGAAACGGCGACGCTCATCGCTGCGGTTTGGAGCCAAACGAACACCGAGCCCGATAGAGCGAGCAGCAGCCACGCCCAAGGAGCAAGCCCGGTCGGGGCGAGACCATTGAACGCCGCGATGCAAGCGATTCCGCCTCCAAGAAGCAAGATTGCCACCGGGAAGAGAAGAACGAGCGCAGTGAGGCGCTGCTTTCGCGGTCGCTTTCGGAGCTCGTGAGGCGACAATAATGGCACCCGGCGCACGGACAAGCCAGCCGCAATCCAAATGACAAAAGCTAAGCCCGTTTGAATCCAGAACACGAATCGGTATTATGCGTCCACTTTGATCCTTGTTTTTGGAACAATCTGCATCGACCGGCTGCGGCGGGTAGCGCGCCTTCCCGAACCCGGTGGGTATGTGGAAGTCGAGCAAGAGCAACTCATGCTCGGAGGCGAGGCCGCGAACACCGCGACGGCTCTTTTGCAATGGGGCGATGCTCCAGTTCTCACTGGGAATGCGATCGGTACCTCCCTGGAATCAGACGTCCTGTGGTCCGCGCTTCGGGCCAAGAACCTACCGGTCGAGAACCTGCGGGCGCTCCCGGAAGGGCGACAATCGGGCCCGATGCTCTCGCCAGTATGTGACGTGTACATCACGCCAGATGGACAGCGGACGATGTTTGGTACGGGCTTTGGCCGAATGGGGCCAGGGATTCCGGTTGCCGGGCTGCCTTACTCTGAAGGAGACTGGTTCACCGTCGAATCCAACATGTCTGGACCTTCCCGAGATGCTGTTCGCGCCGCTTCCGAAGCGGGAATGAAGGTTTATGTGATGGACTTCTTTCGAGAAGAAGAGCCGATCAAAGAGCACATGTTCTGGCAAAGCAGCACTGACTGGGTTGGTGTGCGCGGCAACACACAGCGAAATGTGCGGTGGGTGAAAGATTGGGTAGCAAAGTACGGCTGCTTTGCCATCTTAAGCGATGGCCCGAACGGCTTTGTCGCAGGATCGCCAAACCACCCGGTGCGGATGTATCCGCCGTTTCCCGCGCCGGACATGGTGGACAGCACGGGCGCTGGGGATATGTTCCGCGCAGGGATGCTACATGGCCTTTCTCGCGGCTGGTCAATCCCGGATTGTTTACGGTTTGCCGCGTCGGCCGGATGTCTCAAGTGCGGCTACTTTGGTGCCACTTCGCATGTTCCGCCGATTGCGGACATCGAGAGCCTAATCGCAGAAAACCCGGATGTCGCCGCTCAGTACGAGCGATGACAGCCGGGTTTTCGAGTTGCGTAGTTAGCGGACTTGGCAGAAGACGGCGATGATGACCTCACCGTCCAGACGTCCCTTAACCTTGACCACCGCACCAGGTGCAGCGATGAGTTCGAGGAAGCTAACTGCGGAGATCATGTCACCGGACTTGTTCTTGAACTGAGACTCGGCAGCGTTGACGCTGACGACCTTGCCAAGCGCTCCGGGGAATCCTTCCCACTCGGAAAGAGTGATCTTGAATTTCTTTTCCAGAACGTTGATGTCCGATACAGCGCCCTTGCCTTCGACCTCGTTTCCAGGACCGCCGTCATCTTCACCTTCAAAGAGAACCGACTTAGCGGTGAGCGTGTTCGTCTCGGCGTTGTAGAGGCCCTCGGCTTCGACCGGTGCTGCTGGTTTGGCCAAGGCAAACCATTCAGCTTTAGTCGCGGTGAGTCCGCGTCGGAGGCGGAACCGAGTCGTGTCGGAGGTCTGAATTTTCACCGTGCTGGCTGCAGGGATGAAACCGCGGACCAACTTGGCTTCGACCACGAAGGTTCCAGCCGTCGCATTGATCTCAGACATCGGTCCGAATACCTTTGGTTCTTCGGCGCGAGCATCTTCGATCTTAATGCTCTTGGCTTCAATCGTTCGCGTGGTGATGTTGAACGTGCCGCGAACTTCCGCTCTCTGGCCGTTCGCCAACACTGGGTTCACGCCACCGTCTTCGCGGAAGATGACGGTGTTTGCCGTCGTGACAACGTTGATTGCCGCGCCTCGACCACTGAGGGTGAAGGTTTGGGTTGGAATCGTTCCGGCAAGGGCGCCGACGGTGCCCTTGTAGTCCTCATCTCGATGGCGATCGTCGTTGCCAAGATTTGGATCTTCAACGCGCTTCGCGACTGGAGTGACGTGGGTTGCCGTCTCGGTCCAGTTTTCAAGATCGAAGTCAACAATAACGTTGGTCGTGCTGTTGACTTCTGCCTCGATTGAGACCGGGATGTGCGTTTTACCGTCTGGCCCGTCAAACGAGGCAGCGAACTGCTTCGTGACACCAACGCCGGCAATGTTGACCAACGAGACGGAATGGTCGACGATGACGTCGGCTCGCTTGTATCGGCCAATCGGAATGTTGCCCTGTGCGAGGAAGGAGAATCGTCGAGTGCCCGCTTGGTTAAGCGCGCGAAGGTCAGTCACAGTGCCAGCCGCATCTTCGAACACGGTGACGGCGGTGCCGTCTGGTCGCACAAGGCGAATACCGTGGACCTTGACCCAAACTTGAGCGTAGTCGTTAACTGCATCGGTGGCAAACATAGCAACAGGAACGGTGCCAACGGTTGAACCCGTAGAACCGCCACCACCACCACATCCAGCCAACAGCGCTGTTGTGAGGATCGCGGCACCTGCCACGAACGAGTGGAAGCCAATCAGCTTCTTAGTGAAGCAATGAAATCTCATCCCTTCTACGATATCGGACAGAAAGTTGGAGAACAAGATTGTTTCCAATGTATTGACCGATTTTCGCGCGATTCCCCCGATTAACTAGCAAAAATCTCACGATTTCGATCGTGATGGCGAATTATGGCGTCGGCAATTTGGCGAATTAAATGTCAGTTATTCCGCGTCGCGCCGGTTGGATTTCGGGTCGACTGCGCTGGCCTTTTCCTTGAGGAACTTGCGTTTTCGAAGTATTGGCGTGAAGAACATGCCGATGCCGCTTATTGCCAAAGTCAAGAGTCCGAGTGCGGTGATCGGAAGTCCATACTCGTGCATCAGGTCGGAGAAAATGCTGAAGTCGTGAATGTCTTCGGCCAGTTGGTCGTTTCGGAACGAGACGGTAAGTACCTTGCCCGTCTTGCCGTCAACCTGGACTTCTTGATACCCCTCTTTGCTTATGATCTTAAAAATGTTTGACTTCGGTCGGTAGTCGACCCGGTCAACATCTTTCATTGTGCGAAGCTCGGGGATGCCCTTGGCAAAGGCCGCTTCCACGGCGACTTGCACCGAGACGATCTCCGCTGGAGATTCCACCTTCTCGGCTTTCGCCTCGGGTGGCCGCATCCATTCAATCTTGCCCTTCGTGGCGAGCAAGAAACCGGTGGTCGCAAGGACAACCAGCAACAGCGAGGCAACGACGCCGACCCACTTGTGGGATTGCCGGAGGATTCGGAACACGCCTTACAATACGTCAAACTTTCTTTGCCCCGCTCTATCGGCGTAGCGTAGTAAGAAACCAGCATGGCCAGACGATCCTTGAATGAAACCGTGAACGAGCGGCTGGAGAAGCTCCCGGCCACTCCAGGTTGCTACATCTACAAGGACGAGAAGGGTGCCGTGCTCTATGTCGGCAAGGCGATTTCGCTCAAGAACCGGGTTCGGAGCTATTTCCAAGCTTCCGCCAAGCATGGCCCGCGTATCGCACGGCTGGTCGGCAAGGTCCGCGACATTGAATGGATCGTCGTGGACACCGAGTTGGAAGCGCTCGTGCTTGAGTGCAACCTCATCAAGCAGTACCGGCCCCCGTACAACGTCCGGCTTCGCGACGACAAGTCGTACCCGTACGTCGCGATCACGAACGAGGCTTTTCCCAGGCTCATCTTCACCCGAAAGGTCCGTAAGGACGGAGCAAAGTACTTCGGTCCGTTCACAAGCGCTTTCGCGGTGCGGGACACGATCCAGCTGCTCCACAAGATATTTCCGTTGATTCCGTGCGGAAAGAGCTGGACCGGTGCGGAGGTGCAAAAGCCCTGTTTGTACTTCCACCTCGGACGGTGCCTCGCCCCTTGCGCAGGCAAAAGCGACAAGGCTGAGTACAAAAAAATCCTCGACAAGGTGGAGCGGTTCCTACAAGGGAAAGAGGAAAGCATCGTTGCCGACCTCACCGCCGATATGGAGAAGGCAGCGGAGAATCTCGACTTCGAGAAAGCCGCCGGGATTCGAGACCAGATCCTCGCGATCGAAAAGGTGCTTCAACGCCAGAAGGTGCTGAGTTCCGATGCTGTGGATCAAGACGTCATCGCGGTCGTGAAAGACGAGCGCGGCGCGGCAATTCAGATGTTGTACATCCGAGGCGGAAAGCTGATCGGGCAGCGCCAGTACATGCTCGATGGCGCGATGGAAGTCCCGCCCGCGGAAGCGGTGCAGGAGTTTGTGAAGCAGTACTACGCCGATGCTCCGGAGATCCCCCGGGAGGTTCTGCTGCCGCTAGAAATCGAAGAGAGGAACATCGTTCAGACTTGGCTGCGCCAGAAACGCGGATCGACCATGACGGTCGAAGTTCCACAGACGGGAGAAAAAGCGCGCCTCGTCGATCTTGCGGCCGCCAACGCGGAACAGGCCCTCAACCAGTTCTCCCAAGAGATGGCGAAAAAGGAAGCCTGGGTCGAAGAAGCACTTGTGCAGCTTCAAGAAGCTCTCGGCCTACCAACTCTGCCGTCGCGAATCGAGGGCTACGATATCTCCAACATCCAAGGCACCGCGCCGGTGGGCAGCATGGTGGTTACGGAGAACGGGGAGCCAGCGAAGGCGGAGTACCGGCGATTCAAGATCAAATGGTTGCCCGAGGTGCCGAACGACTTCGCAATGATGAACGAAGTCCTGATGCGGCGGCTCCGGGCTTACACCGACGGCGACGAAAAGTTCGCCAAGCTCCCGGACCTGATCCTGATCGACGGCGGAAAACCGCAGTTGAGCGCGGCGCTTAAGGCGAGGGATGAATTCGGGATGACGGTGCCGATGGTTGGCCTCGCCAAGCGGCACGAACTGCTGTACATGCTGGACGAGAACGGCTTCCGGGAGATCGAATTGCCGCTCAACTCCCCGGGCCTCATGCTGCTTCGGCGCTTGCGAGACGAGGCGCACCGGTTCGCGTTGAGCTTCCACCGCAAGATTCGCGACAAACGGATGGGTGGCTCGGCGTTGGAGGAAATCCCGGGCGTGGGGCCGCGCCGACGTCGGTTGCTGCTGCGCACTTTTGGCTCGATCGACGCGATTCGGCGAGCGACCATTGAAGACCTAGCTTCTGTTCCCACGATGACCAATGCGCTGGCTGCAAAAGTTAAGGATTATCTTCAAGAAGCCTAACAAAATTTTCCGATCCTGAAGCCAAATCTTGCTGTAATATGTGCGAGCCTCGGCAACGGTGACGAGCAGATTCCCAACGACGGGACGTTCTGAGCCTCAATGTTTCAAGTCATTCGTCACGGACGCCCTCATCTCGAAGCCGACGCTTGCGGCATCGGATTTCTTGCAAGTCGAAAAGGAGTTGCCGACCGCACCGTTGTTCAGCACGCCCTTGAACTGTGCCGTCAATTCGACCACCGCGGCGCTCCTGGGCATGGAGCCGGTGTGCAGTTGGATATCCCCTGGCCGCTCCTTCTTGATCGGTTTCCTGACCACGCAAAGCTCATCGCGCAACAGGACTTGGCGCTCGGAATGTTCTTCCTGCCGTTGGAAGCCACAGACCGTCGTCGCTGTACCGCGATCGTAGAGGAACTCGCGCACCTTGCCGGGTCGGAAGTTCTTCAGTGGGCAGAAGTGCCGATTAACCCAGATGCGTTGCCCGAAGGCAGCTCTGCCCGCATGACGATGCCAAAGGTGAGACAGGCGATCTTCCGCCGACCCGAAGGCATGAGCGAGGACGGTTGGTTTGCTTGTCGGTACTTGCTTCGTCTCGCGATTGACGAGGAGGCAAACAAGATGTATGGCGACAACTTTGCCATCGTCAGTCTCTCGAACCGAACGGTTGTGTACAAGGGCCTTGCAGAACTCTCAAAAATCGGCGACCTTTATCCCGACCTCCAAGACCCGCATTTCCGCTCTCGGTACGTTCTGTTCCACAGCCGGTATTGCACCAACACGACCACGGCATGGCGTCGCGCTCAGCCGTTTTGGGCGCTTGCGCATAACGGGGAAATTTCGACCATCCAGGGGAACGTCGCGTGGATGCAGGCGATCGGCCGCGATCTGATCGCGAACCTCGTCGAGCAGTTTCCTTCAATCCAAAAGCTCGCCAGCCGCATCACGAGCGTCGTGTGCCCCGGTGGATCAGATACCGCGAATCTGGACGACATGCTGATCGCCCTTCTTGCGGGCGGCATGAACGTGCCGCAGGCGATTCTCGCGTTGCTTCCACAAGCGACCAGCACGCTGCCGGACGGTTCGCCGCTTCGAAAATTCAACGAAGCCATGGAAGTCTTCCTCGGAGCGTGTGACGGACCCGCTGCGATCGTCGCCTGCGATGGGGATGACGCCGTCGCCCACCTCGACCGAAATGGTCTGCGACCGCTCTGGATGACCGTTACCAAAGATTTTGCCTTCGCGAGTAGCGAGCCAACGGGCACCTTCCCGCTCGGGCCATTCCAGTCTCAGCGCATCATGGGTCCGGGCGAAACGATGCTCGTTCACCTCGCCGATGGCGCGATCCTTACCAACGAACAGGTTCACGACGAAGTTGGCCGAAAGGACTATCCGGGCCTCCCTCACGATGTCGTTCTGCTCTCAAGCACTGAAGAGCTTCCTGAATTCGGAGACCTAACTCGGCTGCAGCGGGCCTTTGGGATGGGTAAGGAAGACATCGACGTCGTCCTCGCACCGCTGCTCAAGACCGGCAAGCCTGCGGTCGGCTCGATGGGAGACGACACGTCTCCCGCCGCCATTCTGGACCACTTCCCTCGCCGGATCGAAGACTACTTTGCGCTGCGATTTGCCCAAGAAACTAGCCCACCGATTGACCCGATTCGAGATGCGTGGGTGTTCGATTCCAGCGCCTCCATCGGTAACAGATCTGGGCTTTTCGGTGGTGATGACGGGCTGGTCTTCCGCTCCGAGCATCGCGTCATCTCCCTTGGTGAATGCGCTTGGTTGTCTTCCCAGGCCAGCGCTCACGTGCTAGATGCGACCTTCGATGCCGCAACCGGAAGCGAAGGTCTAGAAGCGCGTCTTTCGGAGTTGGTCGCCGAGGCGTCCGCCCTTGATGCCACGGTCCTCATCTTGAGTGACCGAAATGTTGATGCCGGTCGAGTAGCGGTGCCGATGTTGCGCCTCGTTTCGCGACTTCATGAAGCGCTGATCCAAGAGAACCGCCGCCACCGCGTCGGACTCTTCGCGGATGCCGGAGTGTGGGACATCCACCACTGCGCGTTGCTGGTGAGCGTCGGGGCAGACGTTGTGTGTCCGTGGCTCGGGTCGGCTTCGGCTGGAGAGGAGGAATACAACTATCTGAAGGGAGTTCGTTCCGGCTTCGTCGAGGCGATGTCGATGATGGGCGTCACGCCGTCCTCGGCTTACTGCGGAGCGCGACTCATTGAAGCCATTGGACTCGACAAGGATTTTCTTGCTCGGGAGTTTCCAAATGTTCCGGGACACCTTGAAGGCATTGGGGTCGAGACCCTTAATGCGGAGTGGCTGCAATTCCACGCGGAAGCGTTCGTCGAAGAGTGCGCCCTGCCCGACTTTGGCGAATATCGGCACACCAAGTCTGGACGTGCCCATGCCAACAACGCTGATATCGTCCGGAATCTTCAGTCCGCTACGGGTTACTCCAAGAAGATTCACGAAGGAAAACCCGGGACCTACGAGGCTTATCAAACCTACGCAAAATTGGTCAGCGAGCGAACGCCGATCACGCTTTTGGACTGTCTCCACCTGAAGCCCGGCTCACCCATCCCAATCGAGGAAGTCGAGTCGGAGCTTTCAATCGCTTGGCGCTTCATGGCACCCGGCATGAGCGAAGGCGCTCTTAGTTCGCTCGCGCACATGGCGGTTGCGAGCGGTCTGAATCTCCTGCGCCGCTACATTTCGGTCTTCGAGAAGTCGGCAACCCTAAGCGGCATCGGGCCAATTGCGAACAGCGGTGAGGGTGGGTTTGAGAAAGAGCGCATCGGGACTCGCTTCGGCAACCGGAGCGTTCAGTATTCCGGCGGTCGATTCACGATCACTCCCTGGACCGCGGCCACTGCACTGGAAGCCGAAGTGAAGTTTGCTCAAGGGGCAAAGCCCGGAAAGGGCGGACAACTTCCCGGCAAAAAGGTCTCGGTCCAAGTGGCCCGACAGCGTGGATGCGAACCCGGTTACGAGCTGATTAGCCCCCCGATCAACCACAACCTGTATTCGATCGAAGACGTGAAGCTCATGATTGAGAGCTGGCGTCACCTGAACCCCAAAGTTAATTGCGCACTGAAGTTCGTCGCCACCCACGGTATCGAAATGGTTGTGATGGGCGGTGTAAATGCCGGAGCCAACCGATTGCACATCAGCGACGGATGCGGCGGAACGGGTGCGGCCAAGCGGGTCGACCAAAAGCACGCGGGAATACCCGTTGCCGCTGTTCTGCCAAACGTCCACGAGACCTTGCTTGAAGAAGGCGTCCGACACCTCGTCGAGATCAGCGTAGATGGCGGAGTTCAGAACGGAGAGCAGGCGCTAAAGTTGATTCACCTCGGTGCGGACCGGGTAGGAATCGGCACCAGCCTGCTTATCGCCGTGGGTTGCTCGATGCTGCGCAAGTGCCACCTTGCCGGACCAGATCCAGCAGATCCAACCGGAAAGCGGCGTCTCGGCTGCGCGCCAGGCGTTGCTACGCAAGACCCAGCGCTCGTCGCAAAGTTCCAAGGGAAAGGGAAGCACGTAGCGCGGTACCTGCTGTTCATGGCCCGCGAAGTCCGTGAGCTCATGGCGGCAAACGGGATTCGCAGCCTGAGCGAGATCGTCGGTCGGCGAGATCGCCTTGAGCCAAAGCCTTGTCTCACCGGAAAGTCAGCCCAGCTTGATTTCGGCGTGTTGCTCGCACCACCGATTTCCCGGGAAAGTAAGCGCGACTACGCGTTGCAAACCCGGAGCCATGCGCCCACATTGCGTGCGCACGAGCTTGCGGCGGCAGAAGTGGCGTTACGAGGAGAAAGCAATCAGCTCACTGAGCAACTCACGAATGTCGACCGATGCGTTGGCATCGCGGCGGCTGGTCAGATCGCACGGGCAAAGGGTGACCTTGGATTAACCGAGGGCAAGCTCGAAATGCACCACACCGGTGCGGCGGGCCACTATTACGGCGCCTATCTGGTCAACGGGATGGAGCTGCGCCTCACGGGATCGGTAGCCGACTCGGCCTTCACGGCGGCATACGGCGGAAAGCTTGTCATCCGACAAGCCGAGGGCCAAACCGGTCTTACCGTGGTTGGTAACGCCTTCGGCTATGGTGCCCGGGGAGGCTTGGCCTTCATTGCTGGTCGGGCGGGTAACCGGTTTGGCGTTTGCTTCCGCAAGAACCCGGAAGGCGGCGGCCCCACCGTTGTTGTCGAGGGCGTGGAATCAAACGCGTTCCAATACATGACCGGTGGCGTTGCCGTTGTACTCGGTCCCACTGGCTTCAACTTGGGCGCCGGAATGACGGGAGGGAAGGTTTATCTCCTGGAATCCGACCTTGCCAACCTGAACCCAGATTACGTTCACGCCATTGCCCTAGACGAGACCGATCTAGCACTCGTCCAAGATCTGATTCAACGGCACATCGGTGAAACAGATAGCGAAATCGCGAAGAAGGCGCTGAGCAAAGTATCGAACGAGCATTTTGTGAAGGTGGTCACCAAACTACTGCCCGAGTCACTCGAATGACAATGGATCAGCGGTTTAGGATCAAAGAATCGAATGGGTTAGTACCGCTTTAGAGGTACGTTAGAGCGCAAGGCAAGCACCAATCTTTTGCATGTGCGTCTACATTTTTTGGCTTTGTCATTGCTGGCTTGTTCGAGCACGGCGATTGGTGCCGATCACCTGCCTTCCCAGTCGAGCAACTTGTCGGACATTTCAGACAGGCTAGCGCGAGGTTTTGACCATACGGGTACGGGGTACATCGCTCGGCAGCCCAATCGGTTTTCCGCGGAGTTTTCGAACAGCGGAGCCGTGAAGCTCCGGGCGAACGCCGATAGCATCGCGATTCGAACCGTTGCGTTTGGCAGCGGAGCATCACGAGTAGCAACCGGCGCGCCCCAAGTCAGCCGCGGCGTGGACAATTCCGGTTGGCCAAGGCTAAACCTCACCCGACCCAATTTCCGAGAGTGGTATGTCAATGAACGCACCGGATTGCACCACTGGATGCAAGTTCAAAGCAAGCCCGGAATCGGCCAAAACCTCTGGGTCAAGTTGGCCGTCAACGGCGCTACCGGTCTCGAACAGATTGACGAGCAAACGGTGGAGTTCAAAACCTCGACGGCCAAGTTTTCCTATGCTGGCCTGTCGGTTTGGGATGCCAACGGAACCGTGCTTCCTGCTCATCTGGAAGCCGCGAACGACGCGATGTACGTTGTGGTCGATGACCAAAACGCTCAGTATCCGGTGACCATCGACCCCGTCTGGACGCAGCAGGCCAAGCTCATTGCCAGCGACGGCGCGAACAGCGACCAATTTGGATTCAGCGTTGCCGTATCTGGCAATTTGGCGGTCATTGGTGCACCCTATGTTAATCTGCCCGGCAGTGACTTCGGTGCAGCGTACGTTTACCGTCGAGAGGGCGTGACTTGGACCCAAGAGGCCAAGCTCGTGGCGTCCGACGGTGCCAGCGGTGACTACCTGGGTTACAGCGTCGGGATCTCCGGCGAGACCGTGGTGCTGGGCGCGTACGGCGACGGTGGTGGCTCAGCTTATGTTTTCGTGCGGAATGGTACGTCCTGGTCGGAGCAGCAAAAGTTGGTTGGCAACGATACGGGATCCTCTGACCAGTTCGGATCGTCGGTCGGCATTTCTGGAAACACGGTACTCGTCGGTGCCCGGAACGCGGATCCAGGTGGAAGCAATCGTGGGGCTGGATACGTGTTTGTCCGAAGTGGTAGCACTTGGACCCAGCAGGCGAAGCTCACCGCAAGCGATGGTCGTAACTCGGATCAGCTCGGCTACAGCGTTGGCATTTCCGGCGACCGAGTTGTGATGGGCGCTTACGGTGTGGATGCTGGAGCGACAAACGGTGGCGCAGCCTACGTTTATGAGCGGAGTGGAAGCACATGGACGCAGGCGCTAAAGTTCGTCGCTCCAGACGCCGGCCCCAACGATCGACTCGGTTTTAGCTGCGCCATGTCTGGCGATACTTTCATCACGGGTGCTCGATTTGCCGATACCGGAGGCACTGACCGTGGTGCCGCGTATGTTGTGTCCAAGGCATCTGGCTCGTGGGCGATGCAAGCAAAGCTCACGGCAAGCAATGCGACGAACGGCGATAACTTCGGCTTTGCCGTGGGTATTTCGGGAGACCTCGCGGTGGTTGGCGCATTCAGTTCGGACATTGGCGGATCAAATCGAGGGGCGGCTTACTCCTACACTCGCACGGCGGGAGTGTGGGGATCAGAATCTTTGATCCTGGCTGCAGACAGTGCGAACGGAAATCAGTTCGGTTGTAGCGTGAGCATCGATGGAGAATCGGTCCTCGTTGGCGCGCGACTTGCCGATCCAGGCGGTTCCAACCGAGGTGCGGCTTACGCTTATGCGGTCTATCGGACCATGTCGATTAGTTTTGCGACCCAAGGGGTGACGACCAGTAAGGCAACCACGGGCACGGTTACGATCAGCAGCGCGTCCGCAACCGACACCCTGATCAATCTTTCCAGCAGCACACCGGCTTTGGCGGTTCCAAGCACCGTCACCGTTCCGGCCGGGTCCACGTCGGCGACCTTCCCGGTTTCCGCCGGTAGCGTAAATGCCGACACGACTGCCACGATCACGGGTACGGCGACCGCATTCACGTCCGGGACCGGCACAATAATCGTTCGCATCCCACGAGTCGGTGGAGTCACGTTTGACCGTACGCAAGTAGAAACGGGGCAAACGGCGACGGCAACCATTTTGCTGCAGGCACCGGCTCCTGTCGGCGGAATGACCGTCAACCTGAGCAACTCGATGCCGAGCGCGCTCGATTGCCCGGCGACTGTTTCGGTACCGATGGGGGCCACACGTGCTTCCGTACTGGTCACAGGAAAGCCGGTCCCGACGGACTTCACGGCTAAAGTTACGGCAACGCCTACCTTCAGCGAAAAGTCGGCCACGATTCTCGTCAAGCATGGCGCAGTCTTGAGCGCCTTCAGTTTCCAGGAGTCCAGCATCTCCACCTTTGGAAGCACGGTGGGAATGGTCACCCTCACGGCTCCAGCGCCGGTTGGTGGGGTCGAGATCGCTCTGAGCACAAGTTCAAACCGCTTGACGGTTCCCGCAACCGTCACCGTGCCAGAAGGGGCCACATCGGCTACCTTCCCCGCAGAGAGCGGTGCGCTATCGCATCCATCAGTCGTTGTTCAGGCATCTAACAGTGGAGTGACTCGCACAAGTTCTGTCGCCATCGTGCGTAGCGCGATCACCTCGGTCACCGCTCCGTCCAGCGTTGTCTCTGGAGACTCAGCAATCATGACCATCTCTATCACCGGGGTTGCTCCGGCAAGCGGGACGGTTGTGACGCTTGGCACAGACGCCCCGGCTGTGGCGTCACTGCCCGCTTCGGTCATCATTCCAGCCGGTCAAAGCTCGGTGCAGGTGACGGTTAGCACGACTTTTGGTAAGCGTGGGCGCGTGAACCTCTACGCAAATCTCCAGGGTCAAGGCACCAAGAGTGCTCGAATGGAAGTCACAGAGAACTAGAACAGACTCGCTTGAGGGGGAATCGATTCCACTGCGACCACTCGTTGCGGAACTGGTTCCCCTTCGTCGTTTAAGTGCATCAACTCCACTCCGCGATCCAAGAGCGCGGGCCCGAGCAGTCGTGAGCGATGACAGCGGTGCGGTCGGAGACAGCCGCACATCAAGCACAAGAACCGGTCTGGACTCTCAGCCGCTTTCAACAGTCGATCGATCCCAAGTGCAAGCTTTGGCTCGTCGAAAAGGGGTGGTAACTCCACGGCCTCGGGATCTTTGCACAGCACCGGACTGTCGGCAATTCCGCCCAGGGTGTCGCCCATGTAGACATAGCGAAGACCGGTCGGTGGTACGAGGCGTTCTAGGTTCTCGCGCCGAAAATCAGTCCAGTAGCTGGATTGCGGCACGCTGCGGACATCTACAAGGTGAGTCACCCGGTGCCGCTTCATCAGCTCGATGAACGCTGGAAAGCCCCGGTTGCCGTAACCGGCGGTCAGGATCGGGTTCAAGTCACTTGACCTTGACGTTCTGCGGCGCAGGCTTGGCTTCCACCGAAGGAGCCATTTCTTGCTTGCCCGCGTTCACCGTGGTCATCGCTTTACTGAGAACATGCTCAAGCTGCGAGAGCACGTCGTAGGCATACTTCTCGGCTCCGCGCCGCATCTGAAGCGAGTCTCTGTCCGCGGCGTTTCGAATCTCTTCGCTTTGAGCCTTACTGAGCTTCAGGACTTCGCTCTCGGCGACCATCTGCTGCTGCTTCAATCTCGCTTGTTCGAGGATCCGCTCTGCTTCTTGCTGCGCTTCTACGAGGATCCGTTCGGCATCCTTTTGCGCATTCAAGAGTGTGAGGGCAACGTCCTCTTTGGCACTTTCGAGCAACCGCTCACTTTCGCGGGCAGTGTTTGCTGCCGTTTTCATTTCTTGCGGCAAGCTCGCACGAATCTTGGTGATGAGCAGCGAAATCTCGTCCTTGTCTAAACCCCAATAAAGCGGAATGCCAGGAAGATGTGAAGGCTTCTCAATCGTTAAATCGTGTAGTTGATCCAGGAGGCGAAGGGTGTCCATTGAGAGCAGTTGTCTAGTTTAGCCGTGTTGCGAAGTTTCCATCGCCGGAATATGATCCCGTGCTTCGAGCGCCGCCGCGACAATGGGGACAACTGGCTCGGGAACGAGGGTGGAATAGTCTCCGCCGAGGACCGCCACTTCGCGGACCATCGAACTGCTGAGGTAGCTGTAATCCCAGCGAGTCATAAGAAAGACGCTGTCGACGTCGCTCGCGAGTCGCCGATTGATCATCGCCATCTGAAATTCGTACTCAAAATCGGCCGTCGCCCGAAGGCCCCGAACAATCGACTTTGCGCCGACGCTCCTCGCGTATTCAACCAACAGCCCGCTGAAGCTTGCGACTTCCACGTTCGGAAAGTGGGCAGTCGAAAGCCGAAGGGCTTCGATACGTTGATCGGTGGTCAGCAACGGCCGCTTAGCCGAATTGACGCCCACCGCGATGATCAGTCGATCAAAGAGGTGAGTTGCCCGCTCGATGACATCAAGATGCCCGAGAGTCGGCGGGTCGAAGCTCCCGGGGTAGATGGCAAGCATTTTCATCACTTTTCGGCAATTTCTACCGTGGTATGCACCATAGTGCCAAAAAGATTCGTGCGCAAGCCCTTAACCTGAGGTTTGACCAAAATCATGTCCCGACCGAAGTAAGCCGGAATGCGGGCCGCGTCTTCGAGAAGGAGATCTTCGGCTTCTTGGTACATGGCCCGCCGCTTTTCTACATCTGGCTCGACATCTGCCCGTGCACAGAGGTCATCGACTTTGGCATTTGAATACCCGTCGCGGTTTTCGACCGCCTTGGATGTCAGGAGGAAGCTGATGAAGTTTTCGGGATCGAGGTAGTCCGCAAACCAACTCAGGCCAACGAACTGAAGCTTCTTGGCGTTTCTTGCTTCAAGGAACGTTCGCCATTCCATTGCCCGGGTCGCGACTTCAACTCCGAGATTCTTTTTCAGATCGGTCACCGTCGAGACGGCGAGAAGCTGGCTATCCGGCCGACCTTCTCGGTACGTAATCGTGAGCGGCGGCAGGCCCTTTCCGCCGGGATATCCCGCCTGGGCGAGCAGATCGCGCGCCGTGGCTGGATCGAACGGAATGCCCTTGATGTCCGGTCGATGGCCATCAATACCCGCCGGGATGAAGCCCTTGGCCTCGGGAAGGTGGATGATGTCCCCGGCAATCTTGGCGCGGTTAATTGCCATTGCAAAGGCCTTCCTAACCCGAACGTCCTTGAACGGAGCGTAGAGCCCCTGGTTCATTCCGATGTAGTAAATCGCCGGTCGGTCTACTGCCTTTAGTTCGGCTTTGAGCTTTGCATCGGACTCTACGGCAGGAAGGTCTTGCCGCTCAAGGGTGAGGATGTCTAGCTCATTGTTTCGATATTTCAGAAGGCGCGTGGAAGCGTCCTTTATCACCGGCCGAACGAGTTTTCCAATCTTTGGCGCACCCAGATAGTAGTCCGCAAACGGAGCCATTTCGAGCTGTTGGTCCTTGTCGTACTTCGCCAGCTTAAACGGACCCGTGCCGATCACTTCCTCGATGTCGTTGATCTCCTCGTCTTTAGCGGTCTCCTTTGCGACCACGAAGGCGCATGGGTAAGTCAGCTTTCCGAGAAAGTACGGTCGAGGCTTGTCGATGGTGATCTTGATCGTTTTGCTGTCCACCACCACGAGACCGGAAATCTCTTTCGCTTTGCCTTCGAAGCGCTCAGCAAAGCCAACGATGTCGGCCAAATAGCTTCCGGCCGTTGGTGAACCAAACTTGGGATCGCTGTTGCGCTCCAGGCTGAACTTCACGTCCTCGGCGGTGACGTCTCGTCCGTTGTGAAACTTCGCGTTCGCACGGAGCTTCATGACGTAGGTCTTGCCGCCGTCCTCCATCGTCCAGCTTTCGGCTAGCTGGGGGATGATCTTGTTCTCCTCGGAGTAACTCACCAGACCTTCGTAGAGGTTCTGAATGAGGTCGCCGGTGTCGACATCCTGCACTTTGCCGGGGTCCAGCGTTGTGGGCGAGGTGTGCATCGCGTACCGGAAGGTGGACGTCGAGGACGTATTCCGTTTGCTGAACCCACCCTGGCTGCAGCCAGCGAGCAATACGGGAACGAGGAGCCAAGAACTTCGTTTCAAGGCGGATATGTTACACCCGGTTTTGCAAAATCAAAGCGAAAAAAAGACCCCGTTTGAATTCAAACGGGGTACCTGATGAGTAATTGCAGTCTGTCACAACCGCATTGACATCTTGTTGACGACGAGTTTCCCCAGAGGTTCCCGGTTAGATCACGCCATCGGCACGAAGTTGCTTGTAATGGCACTCCTTGAACTTGTGACCACTTCCGCAAGGGCAAACGTCATTTCGACCGACACGCTTTGCATCGATGTCCTTGGGGAACGGCAAAGTGCCTGGCTCGGCCTTCGTCATCGTTGCCACGCCACCCGACTCGGTGCCTTCCGGTAGCGCCGGAGCACCGCCGAGGAGATCGAGTTCGAGCGGAGTTGGATTCTCCACCTGAATGTTCATGCGGAAGATGAGCTTTGCCGCATCGGTTCGGATTCCCTTATCGGTGCGCTGGAAGAGATCGTAGGTCTCTCGCTTGTAAGCGACCAGCGGGTCAACCTGACCGTAACCGCGGAGGCTGATACCGTCTCGAACGTACTCGACCATCTGTAGGTGGTCCATCCAGCGATCGTTGACCGCCTTGAGGATGACAAACCGCTCGAGTTCGTTCATTGCGTCACCCAACCGAGCAACTTTCTCGTCGTACGCCTTCATCGCGACGCCGTAGAGAAACTCGACCAGCTCTGGGCCAGGCTGGTACTGCTCCAACTCGCTTAGGGTGACGTGGTCAACCAGCGGGAAGAGCTCGTTCGCGTCTTCAAACAGCGCCGAGTGGTCATAGAACTGCTCGCCGGAGGTCTCGTCCACCATCCAAGCGTCGTCCACGAGTTCGGCCATTGCTTCGCGCAAGTAGGCCTGAAGCTCCGTTCGGACATCCTTGCCCAACAGCACTTCTCGTCGCATTCCGTAGACGTGTTCGCGCTGGGCGTTGAGAACGTCGTCGTATTCGAGAACGTGCTTTCGGGCTTCGAAGAAGTGATTTTCGATGCGCTGCTGGGTCTTCTCGATCATGCGCGAGAGGAACCGCGTGTCCACCATCTCCATCGGCGGCCACATCTTCAGCGCGGGGTTCTCCATCATGTTCGCGTTAAAGATCTTCCAGAGGTGGTCTTCGAGCGCAACGAAGAATCGCGACTCGCCTGGGTCGCCCTGTCGTCCGGCTCGACCTCGGAGCTGGTTGTCAATTCGGCGAGACTCGTGTCGCTCCGTTCCGAGGATGAACAGACCGCCAAGGGCGCGGACTTCTTCCGCGGCAGCGCGTCGCTCTTGGTCGTCCAACGGAAGCGGCGGAGCGGCTCGCTCCATTCCGCCACGTCGGAAGCTGACGTAGGTGTCGCCGTATTCGTCGAGTCCGTCTTGAGCGACCTCGGTTTGAGCACGAGCTTGTCGTACGAGCTCATCCTCAACGCGCCCGCCGAGAAGAATGTCAACGCCTCGACCGGCCATGTTCGTGGCGATCGTGACGGCGCCCTTTCGTCCGGCTTCGGCGATGATGACGGCTTCGCCTTCGTGGTTCTTTGCGTTCAGAACGTTGTGCGGAATACCGTGCTTCAGCGCTTCTCGGAGATATTCCTCGGCTTCGGTCGGAAGCTTGAACTCGTTGAGGCACCACGAGATGTGGTCGCCCTTGAAAAGGTCAGCTTCCAGATCGATCTTGGCAAGCAACGTGTTGAGGCTTTGCTTATCGATGTCGGGAAGATTCGTTTCGTAAAGTCGCTTCGCTTCTGCGCCGTTTTCGCCCTTGAGGTCCTTCTTGATCTCAACTCGCTCTCGGAGTCGATAAATCAATACCAGTCGCTGAAGCATGTCGCCGGTCAATCGCGCGGAGACTCGTTCCGACATTTCGATAGATCGCGTTCCAACCAGAACTGGCTGCTGCTTGGAATAAAGGCGAAGGAGTTCCCAGCCGATGCCTCGGAATTTTGCCTCAATGGTCTTGTAGATCAGGTCGGCTTGGTCTTCTCGCTTGCTCGGACGGTGGGTCGGCACCGAGACTACGTCGAGGCCATAAATCTTTCGGAATTCGTCCTCTTCGGTCTTGGCCGTACCGGTCATTCCGCCGAGCTTTTCGTAAAGTCGGAAAAGGTTCTGGAAGGTGATGGTCGCAACCGTCTGGCTCTCTCGCTGAACGGTGACGCCTTCCTTCGCCTCGAGGGCTTGGTGCAGGCCATCGCTGAAGCGGCGACCGAACATCATTCGACCCGTATTCTCATCAACGATTACGACCTCGCCCGATCGGACAACGTAATCGATGTCCTTGTCGAAAAGTGCGTGCGCTTTGACACTGGCGTTGACGTGGTGGAACAATCGCGGATCGGCGGCGATGTTCTCGATCTCCATCATCTGCTCGATCATGTCCATGCCTTCTTCGGTAAGGCTGGCGCTGTGATTCTTCTTGTCCGCCGTAAAGTGGACCTCGGGTTGAAGCTGCTTGACGTATTCGTTGACCTTTGCGTAAACGCTAACGTCTTCGTTCGAAGGACCGCTGATGATGTGCGGGGTACGTGCTTCGTCGATGAGGATCGAGTCGACTTCGTCAACGATCGCGAAATTCAGCTCGCGCATGACAAGTTCGCCTTCGCTGAACGCCATGTTGTCTCGAAGGTAGTCGAAGCCAAATTCGTGGTTCGTTCCGTAAACGATGTCGCAGCCGTAAGCATCGCGTCGCGAACATGGCACCAGGTTCATGTATCGCGGGTCTTCCATCGCGTTTGCGCCGGGCACGTAGAGGTAAGAACCGCCTAGCTCGTCGCTGTCCTGGCTTTGGCCTTGGATGATGCCAACGCTCAAGCCCATGAAGTGGTAGATCGGCCCCATCCAGACCGCGTCTCGTCGAGCAAGGTAGTCGTTGACCGTAACAAGATGCGCGCCCTTTCCGGGAAGTGCGTTGAGTACCATCGGCGCGACGGCAACGAGGGTCTTTCCTTCACCGGTCTTCATTTCGGCGATTCGGCCCTGGTGGAGAACCGTTCCTCCGATCAGCTGAACGTCGAATTGGCGCATGCCGAGGGCTCGGCGACTGACCTCTCGGACAACCGCGAATACTTCGGGCAGCATCTTGTCGAGGCTTTCGCCGCCAGCGACACGCGACTTGAACTCGTGCGAGATTGCCTTGAGTTCGTCGTCCGTGAGGTTGGTGTAGTTGGCTTCGAGGCCGTTGATTTTGGTTATGATCGGCGAGACGGCGTCTACGTCGCGTCGGCTAGTGTCGAAAAGTTTGCGTAAAAAGTTCATGTGGATAGGCCGGAGGTTTTCCGTGGGTTGGACCTCGCGCTAGGCGCAAGGGAAGGGAACCGAGGGGAGCGGGATTTTGCTCAGGCCACGGGTCCGGCACGGTTTCGGCGGCACTTTCTGCGGCCCGCCACTTCGCTTGGGCACTCATCGGAATCGATCCGAGTGCTCGGTTGCTTGGGCGCTTGGGCGGCGATGGGTTCCGGTTTTGCCGGGGTTTCGGGAATCTCCCGAGAAATTTCGTTTACCCACGCCAGCGTCAAATTCCGGGTCATGCGGCTGATGGCGAGTTGCCGGGCCGCGTCCGAAACGCTAGGGTCGTGTGCCCATGTGCCCTGCCAAAGGATCAGGAATAGGGCGGGAAGAAACGAAAACATGCGACTGCCTATTATGACGCTTGCCGAGGGAAGGAGATGACGGGGGCCTAAGGCGCTTGGATTACGCGTCGTTCTTTGGACCGTCCGCTCGATGGGCGGATGCAGCAATTAAGTTTGCCCCTCGGTTCGCGATCCAGCTTCCGACTGCACCCATTACCAGGAGCAAGACGATTCTAATCAGAATTCCCGCGAGGTTGGTTTGGGCGGTGTTGTAATTGATGTCCTTTCCAGCTTCGACACCAAGCGCTTGTGCCGGGGGAGTTCCGAACATTTGCAACGCGAGTTGGAAGGTGTAGCCGAGGATTGCGACGCCACCTAAAAAGGTGAGAAGTCCGAGCACCATGCTAAACGGATCGCGTCTCATGTTGGCATTATGGCGAGCTTAGCTCGGACTTGTTCCCTAGGCTTCGCTTATTGTCGTTTCGGCCGGTGCGGGATCCTTGAGCGTCCAGGCTGCCATCGCGGGGAATAGGATCGCGGCAGCCCCCAATAGGTATGGATATTCCGGCCGCGCCGCGAAAAGCGGGTTGCCAATAATCGGGCCAACGAGCCGGGCTAGCGCGCCAAGGGACTGCGTGATCCCAAAGATTCCGCCTTGGATCTGAGGAGGCGCATTTCGCGAGACAAGGCTGGAAAGTGAGGGTTGAGAAAGTCCGCTCCCAACGCCCTGCAGAATCACGACGCCAATCACGGGAAGCCACAGAGGTGCGTAGGGAACGAGCGCCAAAGCGGGAACGAGCATGATCATCCCTACCCGCAGCAGGTTGATCTCCCCAAACTTTGCTTGGAGCTTCGGCAAAAAGCCGCCTTGAATCACGGCGCCGGTGATTCCAACGATCCCCAGAATGTAACTGCCGTACTCCTTCGCATGAGTGACGTTTAGGTGAAAGACCGACCTCGGGTCAGCGAGTAGCCGAAAGAACGTGGTCTGTAACATCGCGAAGCCGAAGTTAAACGCGAAGAGCATGCAGAGCAAGAGCACCAAGCCCTTGGTGGTGAACGCAATTCGCATCTCTTGCATCCAAGAAGCACGCTTGATCTCGGTCCCAGGTTTAAGGCTTTCTGGTAACCCGAAAATGATATAGATCGCGTTGATTAGCGCAAGGCCGGCTCCGACGTAGCCGAGCAGCATCGGGGAATCGTTTCCAACCCGAATGAGCAATCCGCCGATGACGGGTCCAAGGATGAATCCCATGCCCAGCGCCGCTCCAACCATCCCGAGACCTTTGGCCCGATCCTGAGGAGCGGTAACGTCGGCCACGTAAGCGAAGGCGACCCCGAGGTTCGCGGCCGCGATGCCGGCGATCAGGCGACTGCCTAAGGAGAGCCAAAATTCCGTGGCATTGGCATAAACGACGTAGCTCAGAACCGACAAGATCGTCGTCGCGAGCAGAATCGGTCGACGGCCGATTCGGTCGCTCAGCCTGCCAAGGATTGGGGAAGCAAACAATTGGCAAAGGCTGAAGCCGGCAATCAACAGTCCGACCATGTAGCCAACTTCGCGATTCGAACCTGCTTGGTCGAGGGGAACTTTCAGCATTTTTGCCGCAAGCGACTCTCCGCGCAGTTGCAAGTCCGGAATGAATAGTCCGAAGCTGAACAAGTCTAGGAAAACGGTCAGCAGGATCCCTATGAGTAGTGAACGAGAAGGTGGGCTGGCCGTTGACTCAGACATGGGGTGTACTGGAGATTGTACTGGGTCGTCTGATAGAAGCACCGATCTGCGGATTCAAGAATTCGTATTCTCAAGTCTGCGCCGGTGTTGTATAGTGGTACCGACCAGATGAGATGCCGACGTCCTATCTTGGCCGCGCTCGGGTGCGCACTTGCAACATTTGCATGGGCAGCACCGTCCGACCCCGGCAGTGTAACCCCGAAAAGAGACCTCGTCATTTGGGGCGTCAGCATCGGAGCCGACTCGAAAGGCCAGAGCGCCGTCATCCGAGAGTTTGAGCGCCGAAACCCGGACGTGCGCGTTCGCATCCTGAGCATGGGCGCGGGACAGATGGACCCGCAGAAGTTGATGACGAGCATCGTTGGGAACGTTGCTCCGGACGTGATCAACCAAGACCGCTTCACGATCGCCGACTGGGCGAGCCGCGGCGCATTCCGGTCGCTCGACGACTTGATTGAGCGAGATAAGGATAAAGATCCCCTCACTCCCAAATTTGAGGACTACTACGAGGCGCCTTGGAAAGAGGCGATGTATGACGGCAAGATTTACGCCATCCCGACCGGTGCCGACAATCGCATCCTCTACTGGAACCGAAAGATTTTTCGTGAGCAATCGGCCCAACTGACTGCGGCTGGTCTCGATCCGAGTCGCCCCCCGCGAACCTGGCCCGAACTGCTCGATTACAGCAAAGCCCTTACCATTCGAAACAGCGACGGTTCGCTAAAGCGAGCAGGGTTCATTCCTAACTTCGGCAATGCATGGTTGTACATGTATTCCTTCCAGAACAACGCTGACTTCATGACGGCGGACGGGAAGAAGTGCACGTTGTACAGCCCGGCCAGCGAGGAAGCCCTCAACTTCATGAAGGAGGGCTATGAACTCCTCGGGGGTTATGAGAACGCGAAGTCATACGAATCCGGATTCCTTGGCAAAGAGAACGATGCGTTCATAACCGGCAAAGTCGCCATGAAGATTGATGGCGACTGGATATTGAACGACCTGTCCCGCTACGCACCGCAACTTGAATTGGGTGCGGCCCCACCGCCGGTACCCGAAGATCGATTCAACAAGGTCGGTCGATTCAAGGACGAGAAAGACACGTTTATCACTTGGTTCGGTGGCTTTTCTCTCGCCGTCCCGAGAGGGGCCAGAAATGTGGCCGACGGCTGGGAGTACATCAAGTTCGCCACCAGCACCGAGGGCCGCATGATCGAGTACGCCGCCCAAAGGAATTGGGAGCGTCGCCGTGGTCGGACCTTCATCCCGCGAATGCTCGCCAGCCGAAATGCGAACGAGCAGGCATTTGAGCGGTTCAAGCCAGCCGACAAAAAGTTTGCCGATGCGCTGTCCATGCACATCGAAATGGCACCCTATGGCCGAGTTCGACCGGCGACGTTCGTCGGTCAGACGCTATGGAGCGAGCACGTGAAGGCGATGGAGGCGGCTCTTTACGGGAAAGCCACTTCGAAGGAAGCTCTGCTGGCCGGACAGGCCGCCGTGCAGAGGGAACTTGACGCTTTTTATAGCAAATCGAACTATCCCGTCATCGACTTGGCGATCCCAACCTACATCGCGATTGGAGTTCTGGTGATTGCGCTTGCCGTTGGTGGCGTCTGGTTTTCGAAGCTTAACCTCGGAAGACTCGCGAAGAACGAGGCGAAATGGGCTTACCTATTTGTTGCGCCTTGGGTGATTGGGTTTGTCGTGCTCACGCTCGGGCCGATGATCGCATCGCTGTTTTTCAGCTTCACGCAGTACGACGTGCTAAACGAGGCGCGATGGGTGGGTCTCCGGAACTATCAGGAGATGTTCACCAGCGACCGAACCACGGTTCTCAAGGCATTTAGCAATGCGGCTTATCTCGCAATGGTCGGTGTCCCGTTGGGACTGGCAACTGGCCTGGCGGTAGCAATGCTGCTCAACGTTTCAACGAGAGGAATGCGGTTCTATCGAACCCTCTTCTACATGCCGGCAATCGTCCCCGTCGTAGCGAGCGCCGTTCTCTGGACATGGGTGCTCACTCCCGACCCAAGCAAGGGGCTCATCAACTCGTTTTGGAAGGAGACCTTGACCGCGTGGCTTTCCGTACCGCCACCAACTTGGCTTCAAAGTGCCGACTGGGCAAAGAACGCGCTGATCCTCCAAGGCCTCTGGGGGGCGGGAAGCGGGATGTTACTTTGGCTCGCTGGATTGAAGGGTGTTTCGACGACGCTTTACGAAGCTTCTGGGATTGATGGAGCCACCCCACGGCAGCAGTTCTGGAACGTTACGTTCCCGATGCTCACGCCAATTGTCTTCTTCAATTCGGTCATGGGCTTCATCGGCGCGATGCAAGAGTTCGACCGGCAATACGTTATGAAGCCATCGAAGGATGGCCCGATCGGTCCGGACGATGCGCTCTTAACTCCGGTCTATCACCTCTTCCGAAACGGCTTTGCCTTCTTCAAGATGGGTTATGCCTCCTCCCTCGCCTGGTTGATCTTCGTGATCATCATGGTCCTGACCTTCACCCAGTTTCGACTGCAAGATCGCTGGGTCCACTACGAGACAGATAAGTGATTTCTCCCCAGTTCCTCTTCGCCATTGGGACCCTCCTTGCCTGGATTGGCTGGGGATTCGCGCTGTCTGCTGTCGCAAAGTTGGCCAGATACTTCGGCCGCGATCCGCGAGTTAACCGGCCAGCGGAACTTCGTGGCGCGTTCGTGGCCGCTGCCATCGGTGGAGTGACTTTGCTCGTGAGCAGTCAAGCGAACCTGCTGACTCCGACCAAGGCGACCGGTGTATGGCGATTTCCGCTGACCTGGTTTGTCATGCCGTTTACGGCCTGGCTAATGGCGATATCGGTTGTCATGATCAGCATTCGCTCGGTGCAGTCCTTCTTGGCTATCACGCCAGAAGAGCGAACCGAGAAGTTGCAGACCCTCTTTGGATGGCTTGTCGTTATCGCAATTGCCGGCACCCTTTACTTCACCGACAAGACCTCCAAGATTGATGTCTTGACCGGTGGGATCGAGGTCACTCCCGCGACCGGAGCCGGGCTCCTGTTCTTGGCGGTCGCTGCCGTTGCCGGAATGGCAATCGCGGCCCAGGCGACCAAGTCGCGCGACATCGCGCGTGGGCTCACGAGCCAGCTGATGTTGTTGATCGGTTCGTTCGTCTTCGGAATCCCGTTCGTCTTTGCGTTGGTTACCAGCTTTAAAGAGGACCAAGACATGGTCTCCCCGAGCGGTGGAATCGTTTGGATTCCTCGAGTGCAGCAGACCGTTCCGTACATGGACAAGAAGACTCCGCTCTATGCCACCGACTACAAAGGGAAGAGTATTCAGGGCACCGTTCTCGACCGAAATACGGACGGATCGGTGACGGTTGACATCTTCAAACCTCTTTCGATCCGCGGGACAACCTTCCAAACCGACGCATCAAAGCTAAAGGAGATTCCAAGAGATGCTCCCGTCGTGACAGCCAAGTTCGAATCACAGGAAGTGACTGGTTTTGTCACGGAAGAGATGGAAGACGGCCGCCGGCAGGTGGAGATCACCGAGCCGGAGTCGCTCAAGGGGAAAGTTCAGATTTTCGAGCCGGCCCAAGTTCAAGCGGTGCGTAAGACCGGCCTTCGCTGGCAGAACTATGAGGACACGTTCAGCTACTTACCGCCCGAGACGAACAACGGATTGGTGTATTTGAAAAATACGCTGATCCTCGTGATCTTTTCCGTGATCGGCACGATCATGAGTTCGGCAATCGTGGCTTATGCCTTCTCCCGAATGTCATTCCCTGGCAAGGAAGCACTGTTCAAGTTGTTGCTCAGCACGATGATGCTCCCGGCGGCGGTGACGCTATTGCCCCAGTTCCTGATCTTCCGGGGGCTAGGTTGGATCGACACGCTCTTCCCCTTGTGGGTGCCGGCGTTCTTCGGCAGCGCCTTCAACATCTTCTTGTTGCGGCAGTTCTTCAAGAACATCCCGATGGAGCTTGAGGACGCGAGCAAGATTGATGGCTGCTCCTACATTCGGACCTTCTGGGACATCATGCTGCCCCAAATCAAGCCAGCACTGGCCGTCATCGCCATTTGGACCTTCATGGGTGCGTGGAACAACTTTATGGGGCCGCTGATTTACATCAACTCACCTGAGAACATGCCGCTGAGCTATGCCCTTCAACTATTTCAAGGCGAACGTTCCGGTGAACCTGGCTTGCTGATGGCGTTCAGCGTGATGACGATGATGCCGGTGCTCTTGCTGTTCTTCTTCGCCCAGCGGTACTTCATTGAGGGCGTGACGCTGAGCGGGTTGGGCGGGCGCTAGAGCTTCAGAAACTCTTTCATCTCGGCGAACTTCTTCGGACCAATGCCTTTGATCTTGAGAAGTTCGTCTATGGTTGCGAATCCGCCGTATGCCTGACGATAGTCGATGATTCTTTGTGCGGTTGCTGGGCCAATGCCCGGCAAGGTCTGAAGCTGGTCCGCGCTGGACGTATTGAGTGAGATCGGACGGGCAGGCGGTTGTTTCTTGCTACTCGCCGGCTTCTTGACCGGAGATTCGTCCGAGCGTTTGCCAACATATTCCGGTGGCATCGCGAGCGGAAGTGGGGCGAGGCTGCCAGTGAGCGGCGGAGGGCGGCCGGCTTTGGCTACACGGCTTCCTTTTGATCGGTTGGATCGACTGCTTGCTGGTGCGGCTTCGCTCCCGCGTTGAGAAACAAAAATCTGGCTGCCGTCAATCACCTTCGCCGCAAGATTTAGCCCGCTCAGATCTGCGGTCTTGGTCGGCTTAGCTTTGGCAATGGCCTCCTTGAGGCGAGTCGACGGTGCAAACGTGTAGATCCCGGGAAGTTGAACAGCTCCGGTGATGTGAACAACGGCCTCGGAAGGTTTGCCGGACTTGTTCTCAGGTTTTGGCTCAGTGAGGGCAGAGTCCCATCGCATCGGAGCCGGAGTTTGCCGAGAGCTGGTCGCCCAGTATCCGAATCCTGCAGCAATCACAAGTCCAACCAGAGACGCCAGATTTCGGCCGGTTTGGTTGAATTTGCCGTCTAAGCCGCTCATCTTGCCCCTTGCGGCAAGTTTAGACCAAGTTCAACATCGCCCATCGCCAGCCGCGGATAGAGACGTAGCACTCGGGCGCGGCGAGGGAGTTGAGCATCCGTTCCAAAATGAGCGCCGCGATATGAATCGTCGTGCCTCGACCCTTTTGAACGCCGATGACGACATCTCGCTCTGCGTCCGTCATCCGCATGAGCCATCCGACTGCTTTCCCGACTTCTTCATAGTCCAGCCGTGCGCCGTGGACCTCGTCGGGTCGCCAATCTTCCCAGCCTTCGCGAACGCAAACAAGATCGGTGCCGGGAGCTCCGAGGCAAACGATCTTCCCTGGGTCTGCCGGATTGATCGCGGTGCCGATCGTGTCGTCGATCCAGCTTGAAGCTCGCATAATCTCGGCTGGGCCGGGTGTTTCAACCGCGAGAAGTTCTCCTCGCAATTGCAACGTTCCGATTCCGAAACTTTTTTCAAAGCTCTTAACCCAGCCGCCATCCGTTCGAGTGGCCTGAACGACTTCGGTGCTCTGCCCGCCCGGATCAATGATCGTAATCCGGCTGGCATCGGCAAATGCCGCGTCATCCGCAACGGCCAGGAACCCAAGCTCGGCCTCTTGAACATCCGAAAGCACGACTACGCGTGTGCCCTGTTGCTCAGCCGCCTGCAGAAACTCTTGGACGTTTTGGGCGAGTCGAAGGGCGGCCGTACCTCCGGCGAAGATTGTGGTGGCGCCCTCGGATTGAGCAATCGCCCAAAACTCAGCCAAAGTTGCTAGGGTGTCCGCCTTTCGGTTGCCGAGAATTTGCCCGCTTTGCTTGACGCCTTCGCCAAGCAAAGTCACTTTGCTTCGCTCTGGAACGGCATTCCAGCCCGCTTCCGATTTCTCGGCAACCAACAGCAGAATGGATCCCGATCCAACATCAATTACGGCGTGACGCACCGGGAGAGGGTACCGCCGGAATCCACTTTGCAACGGGTAATTTGAGGTGGTGGCGAAACTTCTTGGCATCGACATCGGCACTTCCGGCTGCAAAGTCATCCTCATCGACGAGACCGGCAAGGTTCTCAGACAAGCTTCCGCCGAGTATCCGCTGAGTTCGCCTCAACCCCTTTGGTCCGAGCAGAACCCCGAAGATTGGTGGACCGGGGTGGAAAAGTGCCTCGTTGAAATCGGTGAGCCAAATCCAGACGCAATCGGAATCGCCGGCCAAATGCACGGTGCGGTGTTCCTCGATGAGAACGACGCCATCATTCGCCCTGCCATTCTTTGGAACGATCAGCGGACCGCTGAAGAGTGCGCAGAAATCGACGCCACCGTTGGCAAAGATCGGATGCGAGACATCACGTTCAACCCACCTCTCACGGGGTTTCAGCTGCCAAAACTGGTCTGGCTCCGAAATCATGAGTTGAGCAAGTACTCGCAAGTTCGGTCGCTGCTGCTTCCGAAGGACTACATCCGATTCCGGCTGACGGGCGAGAAAGTCACGGAAGTCAGCGATGCAAGCGGAACGAGCATGTTGGATGTGACGAGCCGAAATTGGTCGCAAGAAATTCTCTCGGCGCTAGAGATTGATGCCGCCATCTTGCCAAGGGTTGTTGAGTCTGACGAAGTGACTGGGCACACCAAGGCGGTTGCCGGGTTGTCGGCGGGAATTCCGGTCGTCGGCGGCGGTGGCGACCAAGCCGCGGCGGCGGTTGGAACTGGAGCTGTTTCGCCGGGAATCATCAGCGTCAGCTTGGGTACCAGCGGCGTCGTTTTCACTTCGGTAGAGAAGCCGATCCACGATGCCACCGATGCAACTCACACTTTTTGCCACGCCAATCGCGGCTGGCACCGAATGGGCGTTATGTTGAGCTGCGGAGGAGCGGTTCGATGGCTGCGTGACACTTTGTACGCCGATTCACCGTTCGACGACGTGACGGCGGCCGCAAACTTGGTCCCGGTAGGTAGCGGTGGTTTGACTTTTGCTCCGTACCTCGCGGGTGAGCGAACGCCACAGAATGATCCTTACCTTCGCAGTGCGTGGGTCGGGCTTACGCTCTCGGCCGGGCGAGCAGAAATGGCCCGGGCTGTTTTTGAAGGCGTCACGTTTGGTTTGCTGGATGGGTATCGCGCGCTGGTTGGCGATTCTGCCGCCGACGCGGAAGTTAGGATTACGGGCGGCGGAGCGAAGAGTCCGTTTTGGGCTCAGATGATCGCAGACGTCTTTCAAGCCAACTGTGCCAGTTTGGAAACCGATGAGGGACCGGCGTTCGGAGCGGCGATTCTTGCCGGAGTTGGAGTCGGAATTTGGCCAAATGTGGCCGAAGCGTGCGCGGCAACCGTCCGTTCTCGGGCGGTAACCGTACCTAGCGGCGCGGATTATTCTGAAAGTTACGCAAGATTTTCAGAAATCAGTGCTCCGTTACAGAAATGGTGCGCTCGTTACCGGTCATAATTCCGTCGTACGTCTAGGTTGTTGCCAGAGTTTCTGACTCTGGTACATTCAAATCTCAGCCGTAGGAGCTTTTTCCTGTTTCCCATGACCATCGACCAGAACCAGACGCCTGCGGAGGCGGACACCAACGTGACCCCCGAAGCTATTCAGGCGCCCGACATTGAAGCCGTGACCACCGATGCCGTTACTACAACGGTAGACACCCCCGATACATCATCGGACGTTGCGGAGGCAGCGTTGGACTCAGCCATTTCGACACCGGAAGCACCCGTTGCCGAAGCGCCCGCTGTAGAAGCGGTTCCCGCGGAAGCAGTTGCCGAAGTTGTCGAGACTGCACCGGCAGTTGAAGAAGCTTCTTCAGAGCCAGTTGCGGTTGCGACCGAGCCACAGGCAGCCGAAGTTCCTTCTTCGGACGCAGTAGCAAACGACTCGGCCGCGGTTGCGGCGCTAGCAAACGAATCGCCAGCACCAGCACCCGTTGTTGAGGCCGTTGAAGAGCCAGTGAATGCGGGCGTAAGCGTTGATCCAGGCGGAATGGACCTGTTCGATGCCTTCATGAGCGGCAACTTTGCCGTTGATGGAGACGGAGCAGAAGGCGGATTCAAGCGACTCAGCAAGGGCGAGCGAATTGAAGCGACGGTTATTCAAATCGAGAACGACCGCGTATTCGTTAACCTTGGAACGAAGTCGGAAGGAATTCTGCCGCTCGAAGAACTTAGCGACGAGAACCTGACCACCGCAATCGGTCAGCTGACCGTCGGTCAGAAGATTAACGTTGTTGTTCTTCGCCCAGAAGGCGCAGAAGGCAACCCGATCGTTTCTAAGAAGCGAGCCGATTTTGAAGAGGTTTGGGATCGCGTTGAGCGAGCCCACCAGTCCCAGGAAACCCTGAACGCCATGGTCGTAGATCGGGTTAAGGGCGGCCTGGTAGTCGACGTTGGAGTTCGAGGATTCGTTCCTGCAACCCACGTTGGCAGCGGAAAGCTTCGCAACATCGAAAAGTACGTTGGGCAGGTTCTCTCGCTCAAGGTTCTCGAAATCGATCGAGATCGCCGAAAGGTAGTTCTCTCGAACCGAGTTGCAGAGGAAGAAAACAAGGCAGCCGCTAAGGAAGCCATTTTCACCACCGCAAAGCCTGGCGACATTCTTGAAGGAACGGTCCGACGACTTGCCGATTACGGCGCATTCGTTGACCTCGGCGGAGTGGACGGACTCCTGCACATCTCAGAAATGAGCTGGGCACGAATCAACCACCCGAAGGAAATGTTCAAGGAAGGCCAGGAAATCAAGGTCATGGTCCTTCGACTCGATCCATCGGTCGGAAAGATCAGCCTCGGACACCGACAGGTACTTCCAGATCCTTGGAACCTGATCAAGGACAACTACCGAAAGGGCCAGAAGCTCACGGTCAACATCAGCCGAATCGTTCAGAGCGGTGCGTTCATCCGATTGCCAGAAGGTGCAGAAGCCTTTATGCCGGTCAGCGAGATGAGCGTGCGCCGAATCCGTAAGCCACAGGACGTGGTTGAGGAAGGACAGGTTGTCGAAGCGGAGATCATCGATCTTCGAACCGAAGACCGACGAATGGTTCTCTCGATGCGATCTTTGGGTGGCGGTGCAGAACTCCGACCTGGCGCAGAAGTCATGGAAGATGACGGACGCGGCATGCGCGGACGACGCAACAGCAAGACCGGCCGACGAGAAGGCGATGATGACGACGCGTCCGGCAGCCGACGTGGCGGATTCAGCAGCGGTGGTGCAACCATCGGCGAGCGACTCGGAATGCTCAAGGGTCTTCTCAACCGAGAAGAGCCAGCAGAAGAGAAGGGCGAAGACTCGGCCGAAGAGCCAGCAGAAGCCTAAGTTTCTGACGAGAAAGAGGTCCGGCATAATGTGCCGGGCCTCTTTTTTCGTATGAACCCCCGAACTTTTCCTGATCCAGCTTCATTTCGCTATCGCATTGCGATCACGGGAGGCATTGCAGAAGGAAAGAGCACGGTGCTCGGGATGATCCGTGAGGCCGGCTTCTACGCCGAGAACGCGGATTTGATTGCTCGCGATGTGTTGAACTCACCGGAGGTAGCCACGGAGGTGCATGCGGCGCTTGGAACAGTGGACCCTGTCGCGCTTCGAGCTTTGATCCGCTCATCGGATTCGGCCCGCGCAACCCTGAACGGCATTACCCACCCGCGAATCATTCAGCGCTTGATCGAGGGAAGACCGGGCTTCTATGAAGTGCCGTTGCTTTACGAAACATGCATTGCGAGCGCCTTCGACCAGGTCTGGGTGGTCACTTGTGGCACCGAGGAGCAACTTGCTCGATTGGTCTTGAGATATGGCTCAGCAACCGAAGCAAAGGCCATGTTGGCCACTCAACTCCCAACTTCGGTTAAGAGTTCCCTTGCCGACCGAGTTTTTCGAACCAATCTTGGTTTACAAACCGTCCGGGACCTTGTATCAGACTCGATCTTAAACCTGAGTTAACCTTAGGTTGCTTGCGCGAAAGTATCGTGCTATACTCGCCGTGCCCTTGCGGTTAGGTCTTCGGACCTTATTGTGCGGGCCCAGCGATCGCGGGTTAAAGATCAAGGCAGAGGGTTAACACAATTGATGGAGATCAGAGGAAGGACTCAGCGCTCCGGATTGAAGGTCGCCGATCGGCGCTTGAATCCGCAAACAAGGGGCGATCGCCCAAATTTCAAGAGGATGTACATGGAGGACGCGTCAAAGTGAGGCGATTCATAGATTCACTGCCCGGAAGGGTTATCAGCCAACTGGTCGTCCTGGCCTTACTGTTGCCGACTTTGACTCTTGGCCTACTCGCTCGGGCGATGGCGCAGGATGGAGTCGGTGGCATTCGAACGCCGCGAAATTTCGTAGCTGTAGTTGAGTTCAACAACCTTAAAGAGGGTGGAACGGACTACGGTGCACGAGCACAAGCGGCTTTGATTGGCGAATACGCCAAGGTCGGGGATCCAGATCTCGAACTTTTGCCGCAGGAGGTTGTCAAACTGGCAATCGACCGCCTTGGGGTGGATTCACCACCAAAGGGATTGGTCAACCTACTGCGCGTGGCCCAAGAAGCTAAGGCGACGCGAGTCGTGACTGGCGACGTCGTGGACTACATGATCCGCGAAGTTAGTGGCGGCAAGCAGGCCGTCGTATCGGTTCGTGTTGTTGTTTACGACGTTGCCTCTGGCCTCACGGTCAACGGTGCAGCGGTTAAGGGCGAATCGACGATTCGACCCAGTTCGGTTGACAATCGATCTCTCGTCAACGACGCAATCAGCCAGGCTGCTAGCGTTGCGATCCGAGACATCACGGCAAGAAAGCTTCCGTTCGGAACGGTTCTCAACACGCTCACCACGAGCGCGCTGATCAACCAAGGGACCCGGACCGGATTCCGACCTGGCATGCAGGTCATCGTCAAGCGAGGACGCGAGCAGGTTGCAACGGCTCGAATCTCGGAAGTTGAGCCAGACAGCTCTACAATTCAGATTCTCAACTCAACGAAGGGCCTCAAGCCTGGAGACCGAGTTGAAGCGATCTTCACCGTTCCAGCGGTTGCTGCAGGCTTCACCTCTTCTGGTCAGCCTCGAATCGAGCGACCACGAAAGTCCGGTAACCCAAGCGGTCTCATCACTGCTTTGATCGTTCTCGGTCTTGCTGCAGTCCTTCTTGGCGGCGGCAACTCTAGCGGAAACAATCCAACTTCGGATGTGTTTGCCCAGACCTACATGGATGCGACGCTCGCTCCAGAAGACAGCGCGATCCAGATCAACTGGCGCATCAACGGATTTGCTAACGGCCGAGATAAGGTTCGATGGCAGGTCTGGCGAACGGACGTTCCAGAAGCTCCAGTGACCTTTGCTCAGGGTGCTGACAGTCAAGTCATTAACCGAAGCACCGATAACGCAACCACGAACTTTACGTGGCTCCAGAATACGGGCACTCCAGTTGGGCAGTGCTACGCAACTCCTGGCGCGAACTCGACCGCGTTCCGACCGGTAACGGCTGGCACTGTTTACAACTACTCGGTTGAATTGGTTCAGGCCATTGACACGCTCAATGATCCAAACCAGACCGGTGGTGGTGGTGGAAACGCAGGTGGAAACGCTGGCGGAAACGCTGGTGGCAATGCCGGCGGGACGACCGCAACTGCAGGTGGAACCACGGCAACTACGGGAACCGGCGGCTTGACTACCGGCGGCTTGACTACCGGCGGCACGACGACCACGGGTGGCACCACGGCTACGACTGGTACCACGGCAACCACGGGTACTGCTGGCACCACGGGAACAACCTCGCAGACCATCTGCTGGGTTCTCTCAGACCGAGTTGCAGCTCGCGGATCGGCAACGGCTCTTCGCCGACCGACTCCTTCGGCTCCAACGGACGGTGCTCAGCTCAATGGAGTTAATGTCTTCTCCTTCGCAGTGACCGGCGCGACTGGATTCAACACCCAGCTCGAAGCGGTTCTGGAGTTCTCGAACGACATCAACTTCGCGCAGCGAAATACGGCGATCGTGGCTCGAAAGAGCACTCGAGTCGGACCAGACAGCTTCTCATCGGTTGATGTCGGCTCCGCCGCGATTCCAGTGGCTATCCGCACGGCAGCAACCGTGTTCTGGAGAGTTGGAATCCGAAACGCATCAGACAGGCCTGGTGTCAAGCCAGAACGAAACGGATGGGGAGCGTATGTATACAGCCTCAGCCGAACGTTCAAGCCACCGGTCGGTCCTCCGCCCCCGCCTCAGTAAATCGAAGGAATAACTTCTCTGAAGTGACCCTTTAGCCCGCTTAACCCCGTCTAATACGCGGGGTTAAGCCTTTCGCACCTAGGAACTGAATCATGCGCGTTAGAAATAAAAGTTTTGGAATTGCCGCTCTCATCGCGTGCAGTGCCTCCGTTTTTGCCCAAGGTGGAGCGTCATTCGACCCATCTTGCTGGCCGCCAATGAGTACGACAGGTCCCAGCACGGACTACCTCGTCTACAAGCTGACCGATGATGTGCCCTTCATCGCTGGACCGCAAACAAACAACTTTCTGTTTGGCGTTTCCATCGGCGTAAGTGGAACCGACGCATACGGCGCTCAGTGCGTAGGTCCAAACGGTGCCACATTCAATACGCCTGGCCGTTTCGGATTTACAACCGGTTCTCTAGGTTCAATTCAAACGACCGCTGACGATTTTCTCCGAACCAACTTTGGAATGCCTTACATGGTGGGTGGCTCGATTGGCTACACCATGCTGATTCAGCAGAACGCGGATGGCTCCAACCAGCAGAAAATCCGTTTCGGTGGCGGCGGCATTCGTCTTGCGTTTGTCGGTGCTAGCGACCGATACTGCATCACCGAAACCGAAGCTGGTGACTTTACGATTCGTCTTCAAACTGACGTGATCGGCGATGCCGCGCGCATGAGCTATCGCCTCACGAACAACGCGACTGAAATTCGACGCGCTGGCCTTTGGATGGGCAGTGAAATTCAGTTGACCGATCAGAACGGTTTCAGCGGAGCTCCGGGATACGTTTTCGCTCCCGGCTACCGACCGTTCACTACAGGAAGGCGGTTCCGACGCGGTGCAGATGGCACGACTTTTGACGCAGAAGGCGTTCAAGTGCTTCCGATGCCGAATACCGTTTCGTTCGGAATCAATCAAGAACTTGCCTACGGCCTCCAGGTCGTGACCACGGCTGCCACGAGCAATGGTCGCGCAACGAGCGATCAGACTCCATCGGACGAAATTGCAATCGGTAATGCTGACTTCGGCGCAGCTGATAATGGTCTCATCGGCAACTTCGCAAATAACGGTGCGACGATGGCGGACCAGCTCATTTCACCCGACGTCCTCGTCGTTGACTGGGCGTTCCTCCAGAAGTGGAACCCAGAAATCGTTGCTGCTGGTTCTTCGCGAACGATCAACGCTTACTACAAGACCACTTGGGGTGTTTCTGACTATGCCGCTCCATTTGCGGTCGTCGCAGACGCACCACCGGTGATCACGACGGCAGCCGGAGATGCAAACACTCTGACGCCGAATCCTTACACCTTCCGCGTTTATGTGGACAACACTCGGGGCTACTCGACGATCGATCGTGAATTCACCCTCACCAACGTTCGTGTTGAGTTGAACCTGCCGCCAGGCATGTCCGATGCCACGGATCCGACTCGAACGCGAATCACTCGAGTGATCAACCAAATTCTTCCGCGAAACATTGGTTTTGTGGACTTCCAGGTTCAAGTCAGCAACGAAGCCAACGGAATTCTTCCGTACACGGTCAAGGTTGACTCAACCACCGGTGCATCGAAGACGCTCACGGGCTCGATCAACGTTGCTACCACTCCACGACTTGGTCTGCCTGCAACGGCTAACCTGGTCGGATCGCCATGGACTTATCAAGTTACGAACTGGGAAACGATCTTGGGCTTGCAGGTCAACCAAGACTTCCAGGCGTTCACTTACGATCCTGCGCAGCGAGAGTATGTGATCCAGACCGGTCCACAGCGAGGCCGCGGTACCTGGCTCGTCTTCGGTCAGCCACAGGGAACGGTTGTTCTCGGCGGCTCGCCAACGACCCCAGCCGACACCACTACCGGAGCGGCGCCACAAACGCTGCAATCAGGCTGGAACTTGATCGCGAACCCGTATAACTTCTCGGTGCCGCTCGGACAGCTCAGCGGTATCTCGGCAGCGGACCCAGGCAACGTTCTCACGTTCCAGGAACTGGTCAACGCCAGCTTCGTGAGCGGATCGCTCGCTTACTGGGATAACACCAGTCCAACGCCAGAGTACAAGTACATCTCGAACACGACTGACTTGATCCTTCCGAACAAGGGTTACTGGATCTTCGTGAACACTCAGCAGCAGCTCACGATGTCCTTCCCACCGGTCTTCGAACCATTCCTCCCAAGCGGCGCAACCGTTCAGGGTAACTCGGCGAAGTCTTGGAAGCTCCAGCTTTCGGCTCGAACGGACAAGATGGTCGACGCTCAGAACTTCGTTGGAATCGCTGCAAGCGCAGCGGCCGCCGAGAAGGCAACTGCCTACGAAGCACCAATCGCTCCGCTCGACGGCGCGATCAGCCTGTCGATTCGACAGGAGAAGGGTGGAAAGGTTGAGAAGCTTGCTCAGTCCTTGGTTGAAAAGGTCGCTAAGCAGACTTGGAACGTCGAAGTATTCACTAAGGAAGATGGACCGGTAACCGTTACCTGGCCAAATCTTGCCGGCGTCCCACGAAACGTTCAGTTCCGCATCACCGACAAGGCAACCGGCCGCTCGACGAACCTGCGACGAGCTTCTGGTTACACGTTCCAGGCTGAGGCCCGAACCACTCGACAGTTCACGGTCGAAATGGAGCCAGGCGCAACGGCCCGACCGGTGATCGGAATGGTTACGGCGATTCGAAGCAGCAAGCTAGCCAACGCTCCTCTCAACATCACCTACACGCTGTCTTCCGAGGCAACGACTACAGTGCGAATCTTGAGCGGTGGTCGAGAGATCAGCACGGTGGTTCGAGCTCGAGCGGATAAGACCGGTCAGAACTCGATCGTGTGGAATCTCCGAGACGGTGCAAACCGAGCGGTCGCTCCTGGACCATACACGGTTGAAATCACTGCGGAATCGGCAGACGGCGAACGCGTCCGACGCTTCTTCCCAGTCAACGTCACCCGATAAGAAAACTGTGGCCGCGCGACGTACTTCCGTCGCGCGGCCTTCGTCTATCTCATAGGTCCTCATGCTCCTGCGGCACCAACATCGAATCCTGGCATCGGCGCTGCTTCTCGCGTCTCTCGCTAGTGTTGCGTCCGCGCAACAGGGCATTCAACTTTCAAGCTTTCCGCTACGTAGCGCCGCCGACGGTCGAAGCACCGTTACCATCACCGCCATCGTGCGTAGCGCGAACGGCTCCGTTGTTCCCGACGGAACGCTGGTGAACTTCACCGCGAGTCAGGGCCGATTTCGGCAGGACAGTGTCCCAACCCAGCGCGGCGTCGTTAATGCCGTTTACATTGCGGGGAATCTCCCCGGCCTCGTCACCATCTCGGCCTCCGCATTGGCTGGAAACGTCCCGCCCGCAACGCTTCAGGTTGAGCTTG
>Ga0247832_1000989_pt1 | contig 53741 bp, 61 predicted proteins | sample LaCruzMarch2015__10_FD_192407 | JGI IMG/M metagenome (GOLD analysis project Ga0247832, IMG submission 192407) | Freshwater microbial communities from meromictic Lake La Cruz, Castile-La Mancha, Spain - LaCruzMarch2015_4m | ecosystem: Environmental > Aquatic > Freshwater > Lake | place: Spain... | reverse complement strand
AGATTAAATGCCATCGCATCTAATGAACAAACCCCATGCCATTTAACATTCATGCCTAGTGCCAAACTCTGGGCAAATGCAATACCAACACGTAATCCGGTAAATGGTCCTGGCCCCATGCCAACTGCAATTAAATCAACGCCAACATTTAACTTTAAAGCCTTCTCTACTAAAAGTGGCAGTACCTCACCATGGGCTAGTGGATCCTCATGAAACTCATTGAACAAAACCTTATCGCCAGCTATTAAGGCAACTGATGTTCGTGAGGTTGATGTATCAATTGCTAAAACAGTGCTCATAACTTGAAATCCTGCCACCGCTGGCCAACACCAGTTATCTCTATCTCTCGTTCCTCCTCATTTTCAGTTATTGAAATTTTAATATCCAGGTACTGATCACTTAAGGCAGCGATAAAATCCTTACCCCACTCAATTACAAATACGCTGTTAGGCAGGTAGCTTTCAAAATCTAAATCAGCAAAGGCATCTACACCAACATCTAATAATCGATATGCATCGATATGAATAAAGTTTGGTTTGCCTTTATGGATTCGACTGATGACAAAGGTGGGTGAGGTGACATTTTCAACGCCAAGGGCAGTTGCAATTCCTTGAGTTAAGACAGTCTTACCTGCACCTAGCTCACCTGTTAAAACAACAAGATCACCACTTTTTAATTGCTGGCCGATTTGATTGCCTAATTGATGCATCGAAGCAACGGAGTCGGTAATCCGTTTCATTAGAGGCTTAGTCATCAGAGGCTTAGTTTATCGAGAAAGAAAAAGGGCCCCGATTTCTCGAGGCCCTTTTAACTTAACTATTGATTATTGACGGAACTTGAGCAATGGTGGCTCAAAGTTTGGATCAATAAATAGGTTTGCATCATTCTTGATAGCAGCATTGGCTGTTGTCATTGAAGGAAGCTTTCCAGATTTAGCAGATGCTGCAGCTAATCGAGCCACGGCAAGTACTTGCGAAGCTGTGTAGTTACAGTGGCCAACACCATTTGGCGTCTTGGCTGGAGTTACTGCGCCAGAAGCATCAAATGTTGAGTAGCTATCTGCTGGCTTGTTCCAGACATTTAGCAACATATTAGCCTTTGCAGTGCCAGCTGAGATTGCCGCTGCATACTGCTTGTTTAGATATGTTACTGCGCCACCTGGCGTGATGTGATCAGATGGGGCTGAAAGAGTAAAAGTTGGAACCTCAATCTTGCCTTGCAATTGATACATGCTATTTAGCTTAGCGACAGCTGCAGGGTTTGCAGTCACCTTTGGTGCCAACAATTGCAAGTAACCAACCATGCCAGTTGTTGCAGTTGAACCAGAAAGTGCTGCTGCATAAACCTGTGCATCATCACCTAGGCGAGCTGAGAAGTTAGTTCTGCTGTTGTCATAGACAACACCACCTGCACGAACCTCCATGTCGTAATTTGCAAGAATAGCTAACGCTACAGCCTCTGCACCATTCTCAAGAACGGCAAGTGCTGGGCTGAGAACCACACCAAATGTTGTCTCATTTCCAGCTGGACCAGATGATGCATCGTAACTCTTTGATTGAGTTGAGATTCCAGAAACTAATCCAAGAAGCAAAATAGCTGCTCGTACTGGAATAGCTTTTAAGGTATCTGGCACTGTTGAAGTTGCTGGCCAAGCTGGTCGAAGTGGGTCAGCCTGTATTGCCGCCTGTAGTGCAAGCAATGTTCCAAGAGCTTGTTGTAGATCGCCAAGCATCTCTCGGTAACCAGCCGGTCCAGCAGAGTAACCGGTGCCCTTAATCGCTGGGTTGAAGAATGTCTTCAATCCCCAAAGGAAATCTCCAGCCATTGTGATCTGCGATTGTGCAGAGTCAGCGATACACATTGGAAGTACTGCATCGATAGCACCGGAGTACTGCTCAGCAAATGCCTGTGCAGTTAAGCCACCTAGTGAGTTACCCCAGGCAACAACTCTACTTACCTTTGGGTACTTATCTTGAGCGATTTGTAGCACTTGGAATGCGCCATCTACGCCCTCTTCTAAGCTCCAACCTTGTGCACTTGCACCAGAACCAGCAAGAGCATACCCCTGCTTAAGTAGTGCATTTGCAACTGTTAAGGATGGTGCGACCTCTGGTGAGTAATCAATTACAGAACCTGCTGGTGCAATTACTGGAATTGGTGGCAGGTTCACATTGTTACGGATACCGTGAGAGTAAACGTAGAGAGTGCCGTTGAAGTTTGCTGGCATTCTGATCTCAAACTTTGCACCATTGTCATCAGTACCTGTACAAGTTTCAACCTTATTGGCCGCCTTGGTACAAGTTAATGTTGCAGCTTGCGCTGCAGATGGTGCAGTTACTGCTAGAGCAGTAACTAGTGCAGATGAAATAAGGGCAACTAAGCCCTTCTTAACAAATGTGTTTTTCATTAGTTATTTGGTATCCCGTTCTTTGGAATTGATTTACGGACAAAGGTTGACGCTGTAACAGGGGCTGATGCAGAATCAGTTGTGTACAGAGTTAACTTTCCGCCAAATGGCTTTAACTCACCCTTGGCATTTAATTGACCAATCCAGTAGCCGTTGTAACCAACACGACTAGTTGCTGAGTAATTAAGTGGTGCAAGTCCGGCACTGGCAAAGGTTGAACCCTTTGTGTCGATAGCTCTCATTAATCCAGTACGAGTTAAGTTCTTTCCTGCTGCGCGTAGTGCTTGAACAGTAAGCATCGCTGAGTTCATGCCTTGCAACACGGTGTTGTCGAATGAAACACCCTTGTTGTACTTGGTGTTGATCTCCATAAATTGCTTGACATATTCATCAGTTGCATCTTTAGCATCTGGGAAGAATGATGCTGAGATAACTCCATCAACAGTCGTGGCTTTAACACCAAGCGCTAATAATGTGTTGGCATCGCCACCAACTGAACCTGCCATAAATGTGAACTTATTTGTTAGAGCTAACTTCTCGGCAGCCTTCAAGATTGTTGCTGTCGTATCAGTTGTTCCAAAGAGAACAAGTATTGGCTTTCCTGGAACAGCGCTCAAAGAAGTTAGTGCGCCTTCAGCAAGTGCTGAAGTTAATCCACCTTGTGGGTACAAGGTTGGCGTAGCAGCGAATGTGTGGCCACCAGATTTAAATCCACCAACACCATCAATACCAAACTCATCATCTTGAGCAATTAAGAATGAGGCTTGAGGTGCAAGTGCTGGAGTGTCCTTGATGAACTTAGCCATAATCTTTGCTTCCATGGCGTAGCTAGGAAGTACCATAAATGCGGTTGGGTACTTAGCCTTACTTGCAAAGCCGCTAAAGCCGGTATTCACAAAGAGTGAAGGAACATTGTTTCTGGCTAATCTTGCAGCGTTGTATGCATTTGAGTGGGTTGCAGTACCAAGGGCACCAACAATTGCAAAAACCTTGTCATTTAAAACTAATTTTGTAGTTTGTGTAGCAGCAAGTCTTGGTAGGTACTTGTCATCATGGGAAACTAAAGTGATCTTTCGACCATTTACACCACCATTTGCATTGATGTAATCAAAGTACGCCTTCATTGCACCCGGAACTTTTCCGTACACAAGACCGGCAGAGCCTGTCTTAGGTGATGAGATGCCTAGCTTGATACTCGTGGCAGTTACGCCAGTTGTTTCAGTCGCCTGTGCAGGAATGGTGCTTAGTACCATTGCACCTGCGGTGATTAACGCTGAAGCGATAACTGCTCGCTTCGTACGTGTGTTTCTGATCATTTATTTCCTTCCCTAGTGTTTTCTTTTAAAAATATGTTCTGGACCATTTGGAGTAAACATCACCGCCAAAATTAGCAGTGCGCTAACCAAGAATCCAGGTAAGGAGATGGCTAAATTCTCAGAGCCACCGATACGCGTTAGAAGCGATTCGGCGATTTCTGGGATTACAACCAGCACCAACCCCCCAAGGATCACACCTTTTAGGTTATACAGTCCAGTAACCACGGCTCCGGAGAGTAAAAGTAGTGAAAGGCTGAGCGGAAATGCGCTTGGTGATACGCCAGTTATCAGCATTACCAGCAATCCCCCAGACAATCCTGCAACTCCAGAGCTGATCGCAAATGCAGTGACCTTTTGTCGGGCCACATTTACTCCACAAAGCTGAGCGGCAATTGGGTTATCTCGCATCGCCCTAAATGTTCTACCAAATCTTGATGCTGCAATATTTGCTACAAACCAGATGATAATCAAAGCGGCAAGAGCTGCAATCCAAAAAAACCATTTATAAGGTGAGAACTCATCACCAAATCTTGCAGGAGTGGCACCGACATCAAAGATTAAACCTTGCTGACCGCCCAGTATTGGAAATTGATTAGCAAGAGATGGCAGTGAAATTGCAAGAGCCAAGGTTGTTCCAGCCAGGTAAGGTCCACTAAATCTGGCAACTGCCGCGCCAAGCAGAAGGCCAAATAAACCAGCAATCAATGTCGCCATTATTAAGGCGACCACTGGATGCCACTTTAAATTATTGATTGTTAGCGCTCCGGCGTAAGCTCCGACCGCCATTAAAGCACCATGTCCTAAGGAGAGTTGTCCGCTGTAACCAGTTAGTAAAATAATTGAGGCGATACCAACTGCATATGTCGCAACAAAGGCACCTTGATAAAGTGAGAACTCATCCACCTGATTACTGAGTAACAAAAGTAGCCAACCACCAAGAATAAATAGGAATAATCTCTTTCTCGGAGAATCAATTGATGAATGGCTCTTTTTCTTATGATCTTTCTTATCCTCTTTTTTACGGTGTTTTAACATCTAAGCACTCCTGCCCTTCTTGCCGGCGAAGAGACCAGAAGGTCGTATCAATAAAACCAAAATCAAAACTACAAATGCGGTAGGGAAAACTAATGTGGTACTTATGTAAGTCGTTACAAAGTTAATGGCAAAGCCAAGCACCATTGCACCAGCAACCGCGCCCACCATACTTTCTAAGCCACCAATTACAGCGGCGATAAAACCAAAGACCAGTAAAATGTCCATCGCATTTGGGAAGAGATAAGTGCTAGGTACGTAAAGCATTCCCGCTAAGCCACCAGCTGCACCTGATATCGCCCAACCAAGTGTTCGGACCATATCCACTTTAATACCAGATAACTTTGAAATCTCTGGCGAGTATGCAGATGCGCGGAGCGCTAAACCAATATTGGTCTTTTGAAATAGAAGGGTTAATAAAATCATTGCTAGTGCAACAGTTCCAAGAACAAATGCGTTAAAAAGACTAAAAGCTATAACTGTTCCATTCACATTCAATCCGGCATTTGATACCGGTGGTTCAATAGATTGATTATTTAAACCCCAGACAATTCCGATTACCGCTTCAATAATTCCAAGTAAACCTAAGGTAGCTACAACAGGTGCGATCAAAACAATAGGCCCAGATGTAACTCGCTTAAAGATTGGGCGCATAAAAAATCTATCAATAAAGGCACCAATAATTGCGCCACTAATAATTGCCGCAACTAATGCAATCCAGTAGGAACCAGTTCTTTGTATAACTTCATAGCCGATGTAGGTGGTCAAAACTGCTTGACCAGCTTGAGCAAAGTTAACTACCCGAGTAGAGCGCCAAACTAAAACCAAGGCCAACGCCATCAAGGCGTAGATCGCACCGGATGAGAGTGAGGTTAGAACTGCTGTAATAAATTGTGTCATTTTAAATTCCGCATCTTATATACCTAAGTACGCAGCACGAACGGCTGGGTCATTGAGCAAGGTCTGTGCGTGATCAACTGCAACAACTGTTCCTAAATTTAAAACTACGCCGATATCGGCGATCTTTAATGCACCCATCGCATTTTGTTCAACCAATACCACCGTTAAATCCATTTTTGTAGTTAGCGCCTTAATTGTTTGAAAAATTTGTTCCACAATCAATGGTGCTAATCCCAAAGAGGGCTCATCTAACAAAAGTAGCTTTGGTCTGGCAATAAGTGCACGACCAATCGCTAACATCTGTCGCTCACCACCAGATAAGGAGCCAGCATTTTGCTTTATGCGCTCACCAAGAATTGGAAATAGATCAATGACTTCAGCGGTTGCGGCCGCAACATCTTTTTTATCTTTTCGCCATAACCCGGCGAGCGCTAAATTATCCTTAACTGACAACTCAGTAATTACTGATTTTCCATCGGATACATGCATAATGCCACTGCGAGCTAATCTCTCTGGCCTTGTATTCAAAATTGATTTGCCATTCCAACTAGCACTGCCGGTTTTAACCTCTTTCAAACCAGATAAGGCGCGCAGTAATGTTGTTTTGCCAGCACCATTTGAACCAATGACTGCAGTTAGCTTTCCTCTGGGTACAAGAAATGAGAGGTTGTTTATCGCACGAATTGCGCCATGATCAACTGTTAGATTGTTAACTATTAAACCATTCAATTGTTTACTCCAAGATAGGCAGCGATAACCGCTGGATCATTTCGTACAGTTTCAACCTGTCCGCTGGAAATAACCTCACCAAAATTTAATACGTACAAACGGTTGCAAACTGACATAACAACATCCATATGGTGCTCTACAAGAAGAACTGAGCAGCTAGAAGCCAGGTTATGAATCAAGCTATTCATCCACTCAATATCTTGGGCACCTAATCCACCAGCTGGTTCATCCAGGAGCAGAATCTTTGGCTCACTTACCAGTGCGCGAGCGATTGCAACTCGCTTAGTGACTGGGTATGGAAGTGAGTCCGCTCTGCGATCGGCGATTCCTGATGCGTAAACCCGCTCAAGTGCGACCATCGAGCGATCACGTAACCGCTTTTCATCGCGTCCGCCTAAACCAAGAGCGCTACTAATCAAGCCACCCTTTGCAAACTTTGTTGCACCAATCATCACATTCTCTAAAACTGTTAACTCTGGAAACAAGCCCACACCTTGTAATGTTCGCGCGATTCCTAGATCAATTAACTCATTGGGTTTTGGCCACTTATGGCTCTTGCCATTTATCTCTAACGCACCGGAGTCAACACCAACAACTCCACTTAGTGCATTGAATAGGGTTGTTTTGCCGGCACCATTTGGTCCAATTAATCCAACTACCTCATTGGTGTGCAGATCAAGGTTGATATTGGAGAGCGCCTTAAGGCCACCAAATGAAACAGAGAGATTCTTTATTGAAAGAAGATCAGAGCTGTTACCCACGAGGGTAGATTCTAGGCACGCGTGGGCCCATTCGGGTAACAATCTCATAATTTATGGTGCCCGCTGCGCTCGCCCAATCATCAACTGTGTATTCACCGAGAGCGCCATCACCAAAAATCACAACCTCATCCCCAGTCTTCGCATTTGAGTTTGCACCAAGATTTACAACAAATTGATCCATCGAAACCCGCCCCAATAAAGGTGCGCGGTGGCCATCTACAAATACGCCAGCCAAATTACTGGCATTGCGCGGAATGCCATCTGCATATCCCATTGTGACAACTCCAATTTTTGTATCTTCAGCAACAGTTGCAGTGCCACCGTAACCAACTGGAGCGCCAGCCTCTGCTTTCTTTACCAAATGTAATTTAGCTTTTAACTTCATAGCTGGCTTTAAATTTAACTTGGCTGAATCTCCTAAAGTAGTTACATCTGGTGACAATCCATATAAGCCAATACCCCATCGAACAATGTTTTTAACCGCTTCATTATTTGTCAGGGCTGCTGCTGAGTTAGCGATATGAACAAATTGTGGATTTATACCTTGCGCGATCAAGGTAGCTAATCGCTTGTGAAAAGTATCTAATTGTTGTTGATTAAAACTTTGATCTGGTTCATCAGCCCGAGCAAAATGCGACCACAAGCCAACCACTTCAACGCCATTATCCTTTACCGCCCTAGCAACTTCAGAAACAAACTCTGGCCACTCACCTCGCACACCACCTCGAGTCATACCCGTATCAACCTCTAGATGGATCCGCGGCACAATATTTGCAGCTCTGCCTGCATCGATAACCTCATGAAGTAATTCAATTGATGAGATAGAGAGATCTATATTGTTCTTTAGGGCAATCTTTAAATCTTCACCAGGTGGTGTCAACCAGCAAATTAATGGAGCCTTAACTCCGGCAGCACGTAATGCAATGCCCTCTTCTAAAAGAGCGGTGCCTAACCAATCTGCTCCGGCGGCAACTGCAGCTTTTGCAACTGGAATCAAACCATGGCCATATGCATCTGCTTTAACAACCGCTAAAACTTGAGTATTTGTCTTACCCTTAATTAACTTTAAATTATGCGCAATTGCAGTTAGATCAACCTCAGCAACGGCACGTGACATGAAATAACCTTATCGCTTACTTTTTATGAGGGTTGTCGAACCGAGGGAATGCTGCGATCAACTGCAATTATTGCAACCAATAATGAGGCGCCGATGAACAATCCACCCAGCAGATCTGAGAACCAATGGGTATTTCGATAAAGTGAAACTAAACAAACCGCTACGGTAATGATTGAAACTAGCCAGGTTAATCTGAATCCTTCAAATGGACCTTTATGTGAATATCGGTAGATCAAATAAGCAAATATGCCCCAGGTTAGAATCGCATTTGCCGCATGGCCACTTGGGTAGGAAAGTCCACTATCTGTAAAAAATAAATCAAATCCTGAATGTGGTTTAGTTCTACCAAAAAGTAATTTAGATGCACCGACAAATAAATTCAAGAGTAATAAGGAGAGCAGTGAAAGGTTAAATGGGCGCCAGGATTTATATCTACGGCTGATAAGACCGGCGGTAAATAACAAAACAATTGCAGTAACACTTCGTAGCCCTAGATCATCAATCAAAATTATGTAAAGCGGAGTTTGATCTGGTGAAACCAACAGGGTATCTCTCTCAAAAATCCACTCATCTAATCTGCGCAGCCAACCATTTGCTAAGACCTGTTGTGTGATCAGCAAGTAAATCGCAAAAAACAGGATTGAGAGTTTGATTGCGGAGTTCATCTGCTTTCTTCTAACTTCAGGCATATATTTCATCACTCCACTGTCACAGATTTAGCTAGATTTCTAGGCTGGTCTACATCATTGCCACGAGCAATCGCCATCTCGTAGGCAATCACTTGTAGTGGTACAACTGAAAGTACTGGCTGTAAAAATTGATGCACTTGCGGAATTCTAATCAGGTGATCTGCGCTCTTAAACTCAAACTCACTTATCGCAATTACAACTGCGCCTCGTGCTTTAACCTCTTGAATATTGCTAGCCATCTTCTCCGCCAAAATAGAGTTCTCAGGTGGCATGATTGCAACTACTGGAGTTCCGATATCAATTAATGCAATCGGCCCATGTTTTAGCTCACCACCAGCAAAACCCTCAGCATGCATGTACGCCAACTCTTTTAACTTTAACGCACCTTCAAGAGCGGTTGGATAGCCAACATGTCTTCCTAAAAACAAGATTGATTGTGAATCCTTAAGTGTTCTAGTTAATAGTCTTAGCGGCTCTACCGTCTCTAGTACCTGCTCTACCTTCGCTGGAAGCTGAGATAACTCAGTAGAGATCTCAGCGATCAACCTCTGATCAATTACCTTTAACTCTTTACCAATATGTAAGCCAATTAAATACATTGCAATAAGTTGCGTAGCAAAGGCCTTAGTTGAAGCTACCGCTATTTCTGGGCCGGCGTGAGTGTAAAGAACCGCATCTGACTCACGTGGAATTGTTGAGCCATTTGTATTGCATACGGAGAAGATTGTTGCGCCTTGCTCTTTGGCATGACGCATCGCCATTAAGGTATCCATCGTCTCACCTGATTGTGAGATTGGAATTACCAATGTTTTTTTATCAATGCTTGGTTCGCGATAACGGTACTCAGAGGCAAGCTCAACATCTACTGCGATGCCAGACCATTTCTCAATTGCATACTTGCCAACTAATCCTGCGTTGTATGCGGTACCACAGCCGATGATTACAATTTTATTGAACCGCTTAAATTTTAACTTCAAATCTAGACCAGTTAAGCGACCAATCAAGGTATCAGCGATTGCCTTTGGTTGTTCATAGATCTCTTTCAACATAAAGTGTGGGTAACCACCACGCTCTGCAGCGCCAGCATCCCAAGCTATTTCATACTCCTTTGGTTTCACTACCTTGCCATTTAAATCAGTTACAACCACTCCATCTGGTGAGATTTCAACTATCTGATCCTGATCTAACTCAAGTGCCACTTTGGTATATGAAATAAAGGCAGAGACATCTGATGCCAAAAAGTTTTCGCCTTTGCCTACGCCAACTACTAGTGGTGAGTTACGTCGTGCACCAACAATTACCTTTGGATTATCTGAGTGCAGCGCCAGTAATGTGAAGGAACCCCGTAACTGTTTACAAACATCCCTCATCGCTGCCGCTAAATCACCATTATGCAGCTTGCGAGCATCACTTAATAAATGCACTACCGATTCAGTATCAGTCTCTGATTTAAATTTATGTCCACGCTTTTCTAACTCCGCACGAAGCTCAACATAATTTTCAATAATTCCATTGTGAATCAAAGCTAACTTGCCCTCATTATCTAAATGTGGATGTGCGTTGGTATCTGTTGGTCCACCATGTGTTGCCCAACGGGTATGGCCAATTCCACTTGTTGTTACCGGCGTATCTTTTAGCGCCGCTTCTAGATTTATTAACTTTCCGGCACGCTTCTCAACAAATAAAGGTTTTCCGATCTGTGTTGGTAATGCGATTCCAGCGGAGTCATATCCGCGATACTCGAGGCGACGTAACCCTTCAATTACTGGCTTAAGTGCTGAGCTGCTTCCGGTGTAGCCAACAATGCCGCACATTTGGAAAGCTCCTTAAAAGAATTACTTAAGTTCCGATCTTACTAGTTCAGCTAATGAATCTGCGATCTTCTGCGCAATTTGCATCTCTTTTGCTTCTACCATAACTCGAATTAATGATTCAGTACCAGATGCTCGGACCAAGATTCGGCCATTACTTCCTAAAATTTTCTCTTGTTCTGCAATGTAATTACTTATCTTATTTGACGCCGCTAATTTCTCTCGCTTTACATCTTTTACATTGATTAATACTTGCGGATACTTCTTCATCTTTGCTGCCAGCTCACTTAAAGATTTCTTAGATTTGACCACAACCTGCATGACTTGAAGAGCGGTTAATAAACCATCGCCAGTATTTGAAAACTCTCTCAAAATTACATGGCCAGATTGTTCACCACCTAATGAGTAATTATTTACCAACATATTTTCCAGGACATATCGATCACCGACCGCTGTCTTCACTACTGCAACCCCATCTGCCTCCATGGCATTTACAAAGCCAAGATTGCTCATCACAGTTCCTACAACAGTTTTCTTGTTCAACTTATTCTCACTCATCAATGCATTAGCCAAGATCATTAATATGTAATCGCCATCGATAACTTCACCCTGATTATCAATTAACAAACAACGATCAGCATCACCATCATGGGCAACTCCTAAATCGGCGCCAGTCCGTTTAACTTCAGCAATAAGACTCTCAAGATGGGTTGACCCACAACTCTCATTTATATTCCAACCGGTTGGCGTCGCTGAAATCGCGGTTACCTTTGCGCCAGCTTTTTCATATGCCAGTGGTGCAACAAACGAGGCGGCGCCATTTGCACAATCAACAACAACCTTTAACCCTGCTAAATCTGTATTGATGGTGGCTAGTAGATGAGAAAGGTATTTTTGCTTTGCCGAATCATCATTAATTATTCGACCAACATCTTTACCAGTTGGGCGATCCCAGGGCTCACCTAGATGAGCTTCAATTTGAGCCTCTACTGAATCAGCTAACTTATCCCCGCCCCGAGCAAAAAACTTAATTCCATTATCTGGCATTGGATTATGGGATGCGCTAATCATGACGCCCAGATCTGCGCCAGACTCTTTAACTAGATATGAGATTGCAGGAGTGGGTAAAACTCCGACCCGGTAAACATCAACACCAGCACTTGTTAAACCAGCAACAACAGCGGCCTCTAGAAAATCACCAGATGCACGAGAGTCTTGTCCAACAATTGCTTTTGGCCGGTGATCTGCAAATGCACCAATCTCGCCCAAAATATGTGCGGCAGCAATAGCTAAATCAACAGCAAGCTCTGCGGTGAGATCTTTATTTGCAACACCTCGTACACCATCGGTGCCGAAGAGGGCCATAGATTTACAGAGAAGAGTTAAATTAACGCTTGCTGTATTGAGAACGCTTACGGGCTTTCTTTAGTCCGTACTTCTTACGTTCAATCACACGAGCATCTCGGGTTAAGAATCCTGCCTTCTTAAGTGAAGGACGGTTTGCATCAGTATCAATCTCATTTAATGCACGAGCAACACCAAGTCGAAGTGCGCCAGCTTGGCCAGATGTTCCGCCACCTTGAATACGTGCAAAAACATCATATGTATTTTCGGCACCAATTGTGCGGAATGGTTCAGAGACAGCTTGTTGGTGAACCTTGTTTGGGAAGTAAACCTCAAGTGCTTTGCCATTAACAACCCAGCGACCAGATCCTGGAACTAGACGAACACGTGCAACCGCCTCTTTACGACGACCAACGCCACCACCAGGTGCGGTGATTGCTTTACGGTTTGTAGCAGCAGCAGGAGTGCTGGAGCTGTAAGAGGTTAGCTCTGCTTCGGTGTCGAAGTTCTCGTTAGACATTTATCTCCTATATTTTTTCGCGATTTACTTGCTGATTTGTGAAACTTGTTTGAATACAAATGGTTGTGGATTTTGTGCAGCGTGTGGATGCTCAGCACCTGCATAAATCTTTAACTTTGTGATTGCAGCGCGACCAACATGATTCTTTGGCAGCATTCCACGAATCGCCTTTTCAACTGCGCGAGTTGGAAACTTCTCAAATAGATCTGCGTAAACAGTTGATGTCATACCACCTGGATAACCAGAGTGTTGGTGTGCAAACTTTTGTGTGCTCTTTGATCCAGTAAGTGCAACCTTGTCAGCATTAATAATTACTACGAAGTCACCCATATCCATGTGAGGAGCAAAGGTAGTTTTATGTTTTCCGCGCAATAATGTTGCAGCGTGTGTAGCAAGGCGACCAAGTACGACATCTTGTGCATCGATGATGTGCCAATTACGAGTGATATCACCGGCTTTAGGTGAAAAAGTGCGCACGAGGGTCTCGCTTTCTTAAGTAAGGATTGTCCCGAAGCGGGTCATTTCCAGAAGCCGTAGATTACCTTCGAGTGCTGTATCGGGTCAAAACCGAGCCTGAAAAATCAGGATTCTGGCTCCTCGGAGGCGGTGCTACTCATGTAATTGTTATATCGGGTTAAGTACTCAGACTCACTTGGATAATCCACCTTAATTAAGGACAACCCCTTTGCCGGAAAGACATAACTATCTGGAATTCGCACCTTATCTTTTAAGGTTTTCTCCATCCACTCTGGCTCAAATCGCTTTTCACCTACACAAACCGCTGCGCCAACTAGGTTGCGCACCATGTTGTATCTAAATGATTCAGCTTTAATGGTTGCTACCGCATAACCCTTTTCATCTCGAACCCACTCAAATTGCAAAAGATTTCTGATGGTTGTGCCACCCTCACGAAACTTACAAAATGCAAAGAAATCATGTTCACCTAGTACTAGTGAACTTGCTTGGTTCATTAGATCAATATCTAACTCTCTAAACCATTCAGCGCTGTCATGCCGATCTAATGGCGGTGTGATTCGAGCGCCATCAATAATTTTATATCGATAAGTTCGAGCGCTAGCTGTAAATCTGGCATGGAAATTAGCTGGTGCATAAACAACCGATTTAATCCGAATATCCTCATCTAGTAATTGATTTAATCTAAAGGCAAAGTTTGAGATATCTATTTTTTCTGGAATATCGACATGGATTACTTGGTGTTCGGCATGCACGCCAGCATCGGTGCGGCCAGCGACAATTGTGGCAGGCTGGCTTTGCGTTAAAACCGCTAATGCCTTTTCAATCTCTGCTTGTAAAGTCCGTTGATCTGGCTGTTTTGCCCAACCAGCAAAGTTTGTTCCATCATAAGAGAGATCAACTATCAAACGAAGAAACCCACTCTCGGGATTGAGAGTGGGTTCTTTCATAATCTTTTTTTGCTTTTAAGTTGGTAAATTACTCAGCTTTCGCTGCCGCTTTTTTCGCAACCTTTGAATCTACTTTTTTCGCTGGTGTTCCTGCTTCAACCATTTCGATCACTGCCATTGGTGCATTGTCACCTTTGCGTGGACCGATCTTTGTGATGCGGGTGTAACCACCTTCACGAGTTTCAAATCGCTTTGCAATATCGGTGAATAATGTATGTACAACTGATTTGCTTGAGATTCGAGTCATGACGCGACGACGTGCAGCAAGATCGCCCTTCTTAGCATGAGTGATTAATCGCTCTGCTAATGGACGAAGACGCTTTGCCTTCGCTTCAGTAGTTGTTAACTTTCCTTTTTCGAAAAGTTGTGCGGCTAGTGTGCCCAGCAATAATTTCTCATGTGCTGGTCCACTTCCTAGGCGTGGGCCTTTAGCTGGCTTTGGCATTTATCTCTCCTATGCTTCTTCCGCGTCGACAAGTTCATCTTCACTCTTGCCGTAATTCGCGTGCTTAGTTGGATCAAATCCCGCAGGGCTATCTTTTAATTGCATCGCCATTGATTGAAGCTTTGCTTTCACTTCATCAATAGATTTTGAACCAAAGTTACGGATATCCATTAGATCTGCCTCTGAACGAGAAAGTAACTCACCAACGGTGTGGATACCTTCACGCTTTAAGCAGTTATATGAACGCACTGTTAGATCAAGATCCTCAATTGGAAGCGCCATATCTGCAGCTAATGCTGCATCCTGCATGGATGGTCCCATTTCAATACCTTCTGCATTTACATTTAATTCACGGGCTAAACCAAATAGTTCAACCAAAGTTTTACCAGCTGATGCCATTGCATCTCCTGGCTTGATTGAGCGCTTTGTTTCAACATCTAGAACTAGACGATCAAAGTCGGTACGTTGTTCAACACGAGTTGCTTCAACCTTGTAGGTAACGCGAAGAACTGGTGAGTAAATTGAGTCAACTGGAATACGGCCAATTTCACCGCCAGCTTGCTTGTTTTGAACTGCAGTGATGTAACCACGGCCACGCTCAACAGTTAGCTCGATCTCAAACTTTGCTTTTGAGTTCAAAGTTGCGATGTGAAGCTCTGGATTGTGAACCTGTACTCCGGCAGGAGCTGCAACATCAGCACCTGTTACAACACCCTCGCCACTCTTGCGAATGTAAAGAAGTGATGGCTCATCATTATCTGAAGAGAGAACTAGGTTTTTGATGTTAAGAACGATCTCAGTTAGATCCTCTTTCACACCTTCAATTGTTGTGAACTCATGCAGAGCACCATTTACTCGGATACCAGTTACAGCTGCACCTGGGATCGAGGATAAAAGTGTGCGGCGAAGAGAGTTACCAAGGGTGTAACCAAATCCTGGTTCTAGTGGCTCAATAATGAACCGAGAACGGTACTCGTTTACTACTTCCTCAGTGAGGATGGGGCGTTGTGCAATCAGCACTATTTTCCTCCGTACGTCGTGGAAGACCCTCTATTTGATCTTCCGGCTCTTTTACTGCTATTTAATTTTTACTGCTGGTAAATCTGTATAAATAAGAAATTGATTACTTCGAGTAAAGCTCAACAATTAGTTGCTCTTGTACTTGAGTATCAATAATTGGGCGGGTTGGAATGCTGTGAACAAGAATTCTCATCCTTGACCCCACAACCTCCATCCATGCAGGAACTGATTTCTCGCCAAGCTCAGCACTTGCGACGATAAATGGTGTTGTATCTAGAGACTCTGGCACAACATCAATTACATCCATTGGTGTAACGCGGAATGAAGGAATATTTACCTTCTTGCCATTAACAATGAAGTGACCGTGGCGCACTAATTGGCGTGCCATATCGCGGCTCTTTGCAAAGCCAGCGCGGAATACAACATTGTCTAACCGAGTTTCTAGAATTACTAGAAGGTTTTCACCAGTCTTACCTTGTAAGCGGTTTGCCTCTTCGTAGTAACCACGGAACTGCTTCTCTAGTACTCCGTAAATACGTGCGCACTTTTGCTTCTCGCGCATCTGTAATAGGTACTCAGAATCCTTGGAACGAGCGCGACCATGTTGTCCTGGTGGATATGGACGTGATTCGATCGGACATTTTGGTCCATCGCACTTAGAGCCCTTTAGGAAGAGCTTTACTTTTTCGCGACGGCAGCGTTTGCAATCTGCACCTGTATAGCGAGCCATTGATTTCTTCCTTCCTTAAACTCTACGTGGTTTCGGTGGGCGGCAACCATTGTGTGGTGCTGGAGTTACATCTGCGATGGCTCCAACCTCCAACCCAGCGGCTTGTAATGAACGAATTGCAGTTTCCCGGCCAGAGCCAGGTCCCTTAACAAATACATCAACCTTCTTTAAGCCATGCTCTTGTGCTTTACGAGCAGCAGCTTCAGCAGCCATTTGCGCAGCAAATGGTGTTGATTTACGTGAACCTTTAAATCCAACCTGACCAGATGATGACCAAGCAATTACCGCACCACTTGGATCGGTGATTGAAACAATTGTGTTGTTAAAGGTGCTCTTAATGTAGGCATGACCAAAGGCAACATTCTTTTTATCCTTCTTACGTGCCTTAATCTTTTTTGGAGCTGCTTTCACAGCCTCTTTAGCTGGTTTAGCTTTAGCGGTGGCCATTACTTGGTCTCCTTCTTCTTACCAGCGATTGCAACACGAGGACCCTTACGTGTACGAGCATTTGTGTGAGTTCGTTGTCCACGAACTGGCAAACCTTTGCGGTGACGAATTCCTTGGTAGCTTTGAATTTCAACTTTACGACGGATGTCGCCAGCGATCTCACGACGAAGATCACCCTCAATTTTGTAATTAGCTTCGATGTACTCACGAAGCTTTGCTAGATCTGGCTCTTGCAGATCTTTAACTCGGATATCTGGTGAAATACCAGTTGCTGCAAGTGTTGCTTGCGCACGAGTAAGTCCCATACCGAAGATATAGGTGAGTGCGATTTCAACCCGCTTTTCGCGAGGAAGATCGACACCAACGAGACGTGCCATATTGCTTACCTGTTTCTTTTATCCGAAAGGTCCTCCGCAATGCATCCAACATTTTTATCTGTTGGCCTCAGCCTTTCGGTCCGAGGGTCTTATTTTTTCAAATAAGTCGCATCACGCGTTTTCTACTTTTTAATTAGCCCTGACGTTGTTTGTGACGAAGATTTTCGCAAATAACCATCACGCGACCATTACGACGAATAACTTTGCATTTGTCGCAAATCTTCTTCACGCTTGGTTTTACCTTCACGATTAACCTTTCCTGACAACCTTGTTAGTGCTATTAATTAAATTATTTACTGCTACAAATTACTTGTAACGATAAATAATTCGACCTCTGGTGAGGTCATATGGACTAAGTTCAACAATCACTTTATCTTCCGGCAAAATACGAATGTAGTTCTGTCGCATCTTTCCACTGATATGTGCTAAAACTTTGTGACCATTTGTTAACTCAACTCGGAACATTGCGTTAGGTAGTGCTTCAGCAACAGTGCCCTCGATTTCGATAGCACCATCTTTCTTGGCCAAGCGATACCTACTTTTCTGATCTTTATTGGGTTTACCCCTTTCGAGGCAGGAGGGATAGTTTAAGCGTGGGGGTAAGAAAAGGAAAATCGGCCCTAAAGCGTGAGAATTTGAACGGGGCTTCCTAGATCCAATCGACCTAGCTGGCCCATATCCATCAAATCAGCTGGCCTAGATGTAACTGAATCGATTGCATCCTCTAATCCGACTCCGTACTCCCACATTAATTTCAGTGATTTATCAAGAGTACCAACGCCACCAGCCAGAGTTCCATCCATGCGAGTAGCTCTGCCATTTTCAACCTTTATCTCTATCTCACCAAATTCAAAAACTCCATCACCAATTCCAGCTGCAGATACCGCATCATTTGTGACAATAAATCGACCTGGACATTGCTTAAGTGAGTCGATAACAAGTTGAGAATCTAAGTGAACTTCATCAATAATTAATTGAATAATTACATCATCACGCTCTAGTGCAACCTGAGCTAAACCTGGTTCTGACTCTGCTCTCTTCTTCATTGCATTCCAAAGGTGAGTAACAGTTTTCGCACCTGCATCAAACCCGGCATGGGCTTGAGCTGCGGTGGCATTTGAATGTCCGAGCGAGACCACTACGCCTGATCCAACTAAAAACTTTATTAACTCGATAGCACCGGGTAGCTCTGGTGCAATTGTTACTTGCGAGATCTTGCCGGCACGTAAGAACTCACCGATCAGTGACTGGTCTGGCTCTTTAATATGCTCTACGGGATGCATGCCAGATTTAACTGGTGAGATAAATGGTCCCTCTAAATGTGTACCAATTATTTGTGCCTCACCTGGCAGCGGATTTTTTCTTACCTCTTCAATTAAATTTAAAGCACGGAGTGATAGCTCGGTTGCTCCGGTAATTAAGGTAGGTAGATAAGCAATAACACCATTTGCGTAGAGTGATCTTGATAATTTACGGATCTCATCGCTGTTTTTTGCAGCTAATAAATCCACGCCGCCATGACCATTTACCTGTAGATCAACATATCCAGGTATTGCCATTCCATTTTGCCCAACCGCCTCACCATATGAGGTCAGCTTTGAATCAATTACCTTAATACCGCCATCTACCCACTCATTATTTATATATGCCCGAGAGGTTGCGATCGCACCATCACTTAAAAACATTTAGATAGTTTGCGTAACTTTTAAAAGACCAGCTGGTGCATCTGGATTCAAATTGTTTTTAATTGCGAGCGTCATCGCAAATTGTTGCAGAACAATACTGTCGACGATTACCGACTCTTGTTCACTTAGGCCAGTTGAACCACCAATACTTACTTCACCAGTTAATGATGGAAAGCCGCTACCGATCCAGTAAAGATGTTTTGTAATTTCACGGATTCGATTAACTGTTTTATCCATCGCTTCATGCGCAACACCACTTGGTGCTAAAAATACAACTCGAGAGTTTTGGGTAAGAGATGAGATTGGACCATGCAAATAATCAGCGGATGAAAAGGAGGAGACTGGAATCTTCAAGGTCTCTTGAATCTTTAACGCACACTCCTGAGCATTGGCATATGCAAAGCCACGGCCCATCGTAGTAATTCCAAATTTGTGATCAAAGGCGTCAACGATCTCGGAAACCTTTGCCAACTTACCGACTGCATCATTGCTAGCTGAAATCAGTGAGATTAAATCAATACTTTGCTTCGCCCAAATTGAGACAAAGATATAAGAGAGCAAAAGCTCTGCCGAGTAACTCTTGGTGGCCGCAACCGCCTTTTCGGTACCCGCCTCTAGGTAAAGATGTAGATCGGTTGCTTTAGCCAGTGGGCTATCTGGATCATTGGTAAATGAAATACTTTTAGCACCGCCAGCTTTAGCTGCCTTAGTGTATGAAACGATATCTGGCGATTGTCCGCTTTGGGAGATGCCGATTACCAAAGTGTTTGTAAATCGTAAATTACTCTTATAGATAGTTACAACTGATGGTGACGCTAAACCACAAGGAATACCGATCTTGGTCTCGATTAAATACTTGAGGAACAGCGCTGCATTATCTGAGGTACCGCGAGCTACCAGAATTACTGAATCAATATTGGTAAGCGAAAGAGCATCTACCGCTTTGCTGATCTCAGGAATCTGATCAGATAGTTTTTGAAAAACTGCTGGGATCTCTGCGATTTCAGAGCGCATAATTTCCCCGAGGTTTGTACTCACTGCTCTACTTTACAACCTATTGCAGGCCGCCTAAATAAGCTCTGAAATTTCAACGCCTAGCCGGCTTAACTCTGCTTTTCCGCCATCAATTGCGGTTAAAACAAAGGGTTTGCCATCAGGTGCGATTGCGTATGTGTGTTCAAAGTGCGCACCACGTGAGTGATCTTGTGAAACTACAGTCCAATCATCACTTAATACCTTTGTTTTTTCTGTACCTCGAGTAATCATTGGTTCAATGGCTAGTGCCATGCCAGGAATTAGATCAGGACCATTTCCACCTTTACCAAAATTTAAAATATGTGGCTCTTGATGCATCTCGCTGCCAATGCCATGGCCACCATATTCGCGCAGGATTCCATACTTACCTTGAGAGTTAATGTAACTCTCTACAGCTTGTGAAATATCAGTTAACTTGCCACCATTTTTTCCAGCAGCAATTCCCTGCCACATCGACTCCTCGCAAACATCCATTAACTTTTGATCTGCAGGATCTATATTGCCAATTCCAATCGAGATAGCGGCATCACCATGCCAGCCTTCAACAATCGCGCCAAAATCAATTGATAAAAGATCACCATCTTGAATAACTCTTTTATTTGGTATTCCATGAACAACCTCATCATTGACAGATGCACAAATTACCGATGGAAAGCCGTGATACCCCTTAAATGAGGATTTAGCGTTGTATTTCTCTAAACTTCTAACCGCTAGCAAATCTAAATCAACAGTTGTCATTCCAATCTCAACACTGTCTCGAATCAAATTTAAGGTGTGGGCAACTACTAAACCTGCTTTACGCATAGATTTTAACTGCTCTAAATTTTTGATCTGAATCGCCATAAATTTACTTACTAATTGAGGTGATCGCTAACTGGGTAATCTCTTTGACATCGCCAACCGCTGAAATGCTTTTTAACAATCCCAACTTGCTGTAGTAATTGATAATTGGTGCGGTCTGTTCAGTGTAAACCTCAAGTCTGCGGGCAACTACCTCCTCCTTATCATCCTCACGTTGATACAGCTCGCCCTGGCATAAATCACAAACCCCAGCCACTTTGGATTTTTCAAACTCAACATGAAAGGAGGTTGAACAGTTTCGACAAGTACGGCGGCCAGATAATCTGCGAATAATTTCGGAGTTCTCAATCTTCAACTCTAAAACTGCATCTAGTGGCATAGATTTTTCAACTAATATTTTATTTAACTCATCTGCTTGTGCGGTATTGCGCGGAAAACCATCTAATAGAAATCCACTTGCCGCATCTGGTTGACCTAAGCGATCACGCACCATCTCATTTGTAACTGAATCAGGAACTAACTCACCCTTATCGATAAAGCTTTGTGCGCGCTTACCTAGCTCTGTTGAATTTTTAATATTTGCACGAAAAATATCACCAGTAGAGATGTGTGGAATTGAGTAATGAGCAGCTAATTGAACTGCTTGTGTTCCTTTACCAGCACCTGGTGGGCCAACCAGGATTAATCGCATTACTTCAAAAACCCCTCATATGAGCGTTGTTGTAATTGTGATTCGATCTGCTTTGCAGTATCCAAACCAACACCAACCACGATCAAGATCGCAGTTCCACCAAATGGGAAGTTTTGCGATGCCTGGAAGAGAATCAATGCGATGATCGGAATAATTGCAACAAATGCTAGATACAAAGAGCCTGGTGCAGTAACACGTGAGAGCACATACTGTAAGTACTCAGAGGTTGGTCGACCAGCACGAATGCCCGGAATAAATCCACCGTACTTCTTCATATTCTCTGCTACCTCATCTGGATTAAAGGTAATTGCAACATAGAAGTAGGTGAAGAAAATAATTAAAAATGCATAGGTAGCGACATAGATTGGGTGATCACCTTGAATGAAATTCCGAGAAACCCAACTTGCCCAACCAGCTGTTGAACCGCTGAAATTTACAAGCAATGATGGAATATAAAGCAGGGATGATGCAAAGATAACTGGAATAACGCCAGCTTGGTTTACCTTAATAGGAATATATGTACTTGTTCCGCCATATTGTTGGCGACCTACTTGACGTTTAGCGTACTGAACTGGAATACGTCGTTGCGCCTGCTCAACAAAGACGACCGCGGCAACAATTAATATACCAACTGCAAGAATGAATAGGAAGGCGAACAATCCTTTTTGTAATCTAATTGACCACAGTTGACCTGGGAATGTGGCAGCGATCGATGTAAAAATAAGAATAGACATTCCATTACCAACACCACGATCGGTGATTAACTCACCTAACCACATAATTACAGATGTACCAGCGGTCATTACTGCAATCATGGTGATAATTCGAGTCATTGATGTATCAGGAATGATTGGTAGAGAACAGTTAGCAAAGATTCTTCCTTGAATACGAGCAACTGCAATTAAGCCAGTTGATTGCAAGATTGCTAATCCAATTGTTAGGTAACGGGTGTACTGGGTTAACTTTGCAGTTCCAGATTGTCCCTCTTTCTTTAACGCTTCAAAACGAGGAATTACAACGGTTAATAATTGAACAATAATTGATGCGGTGATGTACGGCATGATTCCAAGTGCAAAAATACTAAGCTGCAATAAGGCGCCACCACTGAATAGGTTAATCAATCCAAATAAGCCACCAGTATCTGAGGTCTTCAAACACTCCTGCACATTTACATATGAAACTCCAGGAGTTGGCACAACTGATCCAAAACGGAAGAGCGCCATGATTGAAAGGGTGAAGAAAATCTTGCGACGTAAGTCAGGTGTTTTAAACGCCTTACCAAATGCTGATAACAAGATCTTCTCCTTCTAAATAACTTTGATTAAAGGGTTTTAGCTGATCCACCAGCTGCTGAGATTTTTTCAGTTGCAGACTTAGAAAATGCGTGCGCAGCTACAGAAACCTTCACTGAGATATCGCCATTTCCTAGAACCTTTACTGGGTAACCCTTGCGAGCTGCTCCTTTTTTAACTAAATCTTCAATTGTTACATCGCCACCCTTTGGGTACAACGCATTAATTGTTGAGATGTTAACCGCCTGGTACTCGGTACGCTCTGGATTTTTAAATCCACGTAACTTTGGCAAACGCATTACAAGTGGAAGTTGACCACCTTCGAAGCCGGCACGAACTACGTTACGAGCACGAGTTCCTTTACCGCCACGACCTGCAGTCTTTCCCTTTGAAGCTTCACCGCGACCCTTACGAGTCTTCTTAGTTTTTGCACCAGGAGCTGGACGTAAATGATGAACCTTAAGCACCATTGTTATTCAACCTCCTCTACTGCAATCAGGTGGCGAACGGCGTAAACCATGCCACGAATTTCTGGACGATCCTCTTTTACAACTACATCGCCGATTCGCTTTAATCCAAGTGAACGCAATGTGTTGCGTTGATCAGGTGGATTACCGATCTTTGATCGTACTTGTGTAACTTTTAAGCGAGGCATTAGGCACCTACCGTAACTTGTGCTGCGATTAAGCGAGTGATCGCTGCTGGCGCAACATCTTCTAGTGGACGGCCACGTCGTGCAGCGATTGCAGTTGGGTTCTCCAACATACGAAGTGCAGCAGCGGTTGCGTGAACCATATTAATTGGATTTCCAGATCCTAAAGATTTGGTTAATACATCGGTGATACCAGCGCACTCAAGAACTGCACGTACTGGACCGCCGGCAATAACACCGGTACCTGGTGAGGCTGGTCGAAGCAAAATTACTCCGGCAGCTTTCTCGCCTTGAACTGGGTGAGGAATTGTTCCGTTAAGAAGTGGAACCTTAAAGAAGTTTTTCTTTCCATCTTCAACCGCTTTTGCAATTGCTTGTGGAACTTCCTTAGCTTTTCCATATCCAACGCCAACCATGCCCTTGCCATCGCCAACAACAATTAATGCAGTAAAGGAGAAACGACGTCCACCTTTAACAACTTTGGCAACACGATTGATGAAAACTACTCGCTCTGTGTATGGTGATTTTTCCTTTTGGAAATCGCCATCGCGGCGTTCGCGCTTGTCGCGACCACCTTTAGGACGCGCTTCGCGTGTGGTTGGGGTAGGTGTCTCAGCCATTAGAACTCCAATCCATTTGCACGAGCACTAGTTGCAACAGCTGCAACACGTCCGTGGAACTTATTGCCACCGCGGTCAAAGACCACTGTAGATACACCTTTTTCTTTTGCACGCTTTGCGATTAATTCGCCAACCTGCTTTGCCTTAGCGGTTTTATCGCCAGTAAAGGTACGTAGCTCTTTCTCCATTGTTGATGCTGATGCCAAAGTTTGTGACTTTGAATCATCAACGATCTGAACAAATAGATGACGAGCAGAACGTGAAACAACTAAACGTGGACGCTCTGGTGTGCCAACAACTCGTTTACGCAAACGGAAATGACGGCGAGCGCGGGCCTTTGTCGCAGAACCCTTAACGACTTTTTGTCCGATACTCATTACTTCTTACCTGTCTTTCCTTGCTTGCGGCGAATCTTTGCGCCTTCCAGATGTAGACCCTTACCTTTGTATGGATCTGACTTCCGTAATTTTTGAATCTTGGCAGCGGTTTCGCCAACTAATTGCTTGTCGATTCCGCTGATCAAAATTTCAGTTGGGGAATCAAGTTTGAAGCTGATTCCATCATCTGCCTTAAATGAGATTGGGTGGCTGTAACCAAGTGCAAACTCAAGATCTTTGCCCTTCGCCGCTACCTTGTAACCAACGCCCACAATATTGATCTTCTTTGAGTAACCAGCGGTTACACCTTCAATCATGTTGCTAACAATTGTTCGTGACATTCCATGAAGGGAACGTGCTTCACGTGACTCATCTGGACGGGTTAATGTAAGTGTTGCACCATCTTGCTTAATTGCAATTGGCTCACGAAGTACATGAGTTAATGATCCCTTTGGACCTTTAACTGAAACACTTTGTCCTGATACTGAGACCTCTACTCCTGATGGAACAGTGATCGGCATTTTTCCAATACGTGACATCAGATCACCATACGTAGGCGAGAACTTCTCCGCCTACACCTTTCTTATTTGCTTGCTTATCAGTAAGCAATCCAGAAGAGGTTGAAATAATTGCAACACCAAGGCCACCAAGTACCTTAGGTAGCGCAGTTGATTTCGCGTAAACACGAAGTCCTGGCTTTGAAACACGGCGCAATCCAGCGATTGAACGCTCACGGTTTGAACCAAATTTAAGATCTAAAACTAAGGTCTTTCCAAAACCAGCTGCATTGTTCTCAATGTAGTAGCCGGCGATGTAGCCCTCTTGTTTCAAGATATCTGCGATACGTGCCTTCACTGATGAAGATGGCATTGCCACTTTCTCGTGATAGGCAGAGTTCGCGTTACGCAAACGTGCAAGCATGTCTGCGATCGGATCTGTCATTGTCATTCTGTTGGCCTTTGGCCTTTCTCGAAATGGTTTCCGTTATTTAACGGACCTTCTCCGTAGTTGATAGTTGGGGTAGAGATTTCCTTTTGATAAGTTTCGTTACCAAGAAGACTTTGTGATTCCTGGCAGTTCGCCAGCGTGTGCCATCTCGCGGAAGCAGATACGGCAAATACCAAATTTTTGATAGACCGCATGAACGCGACCACAACGTTGGCATCTTGTGTAACCACGAACCTTAAACTTTGGTTTGCGGCTTGCTTTAACCTTTAGTGATGTCTTTGCCATTTGGTTGCGCCTCTCTTAATTTTCCCGGAAAGGAAAGCCAAGTGCTTTTAACAGCTCGCGGCCCTCTTCATCGGTTTTTGCGGTGGTAACTAAGGTGATATCCATACCTCGAGTGCGATCAATCTTGTCCTGCTCGATCTCTGGAAAAACAACCTGCTCAGTTAAACCAAATGTGTAATTTCCCTTGCCATCAAACTGCTTTGGTGACAATCCGCGGAAGTCACGGATACGAGGAAGTGCGATTGAAAGCAGACGATCGGTGAACTCCCACATACGATCATTGCGAAGTGTTACGTGAGCACCAATTGGCATTCCTTCACGCAATTTAAATTGAGCAATTGATTTACGTGAGCGAGTTACCTGCGGACGTTGACCAGTAATAATTGCAAGATCGCGAATTGCGCCCTCAATTAACTTTGAATCACGTGCAGCTTCACCAACACCCATATTTACAACAACCTTAGTTAGGGTCGGGATCTGCATGACATTCTTATAGCCAAACTTTGACTTAAGTGCTGGTGCGATCTCTGACTTATAACGTCCCTTAAGACGAGGTGCTAAATCGGTAGCCATTTTGGTTACGCATCCTTTCCGGAGCGGCGTGAGATGCGAATGTTTTTACCATTGTCATCTTTACGTGCACCAATTCGAGTTGCCTTGCCATCGCCATCAACTAACATCACATTTGAGATGTGAATCGCTGATTCAACAATGGTAATTCCGCCAACCTTTACACCACGCTCTGAGGTTGACTCTTTGGTGTGACGCTTTACGCGATTAACACCTTCAACCAAGATACGTGACTTAACTCGATCAACTGATAAAACTGTTCCCGTTGTACCTTTATCTTTACCAGCAATAATTTGAACGGTGTCGCCCTTACGAATGTTTGACATTTTTATAGCACCTCCGGAGCTAATGAAATAATCTTCATAAAACGCTTATCGCGAAGCTCACGAGCAACTGGTCCGAAGATACGTGTGCCGCGAGGCTCACCATCAGTTTTTAAAATTACTGCAGCATTCTCATCAAAACGAATGTATGAACCATCTGGTCGACGGCTCTCTTTTACGGTGCGGACGATTACAGCTTTAACAACCTCGCCCTTTTTAACCTGGCCACCTGGGATTGCATCTTTAACAGAGCAAACAATGATGTCTCCGATACCTGCGTATCGACGGGAAGTTCCGCCAAGAACACGGATGCAAAGTAATTCCTTTGCGCCGGTGTTATCAGCTACGCGTAAGCGTGACTCTTGTTGAATCATTTTTTATTTTTCCCCTTGCCCGTCCTGTTATTTAGCTTTCTCAAGGATCTCAACTACGCGCCAGCGTTTTGTCGCTGACAGTGGTCGAGTCTCCATAATTAAAACGCGATCGCCAATACCGGCAGCATTGCTTTCGTCATGTGCCTTCAATTTGCGAGAGCGGGTCAAAACTTTGCTGTACAGACCATGCTTTACACGATCTTGAATTGCAACCACAACAGTTTTATTCATCTTGTCGCTAGTTACGATTCCTTCACGGGTCTTACGGAAACCGCGCTCTTCTACTTGATTACTCATGCGCTGACTCCGATCCCTAGTTCACGTTCACGCAAAACGGTGTAGATGCGTGCAATCTCTTTACGAACAGCGGTTAGTCGGCCGTGGCTCTCTAATTGACCAGTTGCAGCTTGAAAGCGAAGGTTGAACAACTCTTCCTTTGCTTCACGCAACTTCTCATTCAACTCATCAGTTGAACTGGCGCGTAATGCTTCAGCGGTAACAGTTGACATTAGAACTCCTCACGACGTACTACTCGGCACTTCATTGGCAACTTGTGCATTGCACGTGTCATTGCTTCAGTTGCAATACTTTCGGTAACGCCAGAAACTTCAAACATTACGCGTCCTGGTTTTACGTTAGCGATCCACCACTCGGGTGATCCCTTACCGGAACCCATACGAGTTTCAGCTGGCTTCTTTGTTAATGGACGATCTGGATAAATATTGATCCAAACCTTTCCACCACGCTTAATGTGACGGGTCATCGCAATACGTGCCGCTTCAATTTGGCGGTTAGTTACATACGCTGGCTCCATCGCTTGAATACCAAAATCTCCGAAGGCAACTGTTGTGCCACCCTTTGATTTACCAGCACGCTTTGGATGATGCTGTTTACGATGCTTAACTCGACGTGGAATTAACATATTACTCAGCACCTCCTTCAGTTACTGATGGTGTAGTTGAATCTGGAGTTGCTGCTGCCTCTGCTGCGCGAGCTTCAACTGTTGTAGTTGTTACCTCACCGCGAGGAGCGCGTGGTGCGCGAGGTCCACGATTTGGCTTAGGAGCTTTTGCTGCAGCTAATGCTGAAGCAGCACGCTCTGCGCGAGATTCAATAACCTCACCCTTATAAATCCAAACCTTTACACCTAAGCGACCAAATGTTGTGTGCGCTTCTGCAAAACCGTAATCGATATCTGCACGAAGAGTATGTAGCGGTACTCGGCCTTCACGGTAGAACTCTGAGCGTGACATTTCTGCGCCACCCAAACGTCCACCACATTGAACTCGAATTCCTTGTGCGCCAGCTTTTAACGCTGTCTGCATTCCCTTACGCATTGCGCGACGGAATGAAACACGAGCAGCTAACTGCTCTGCAATTCCTTGTGCGACTAATTGCGCATCGATTTCTGGATTCTTAACCTCAAGAATATTTAATTGAACCTGCTTGCCAGTTAGGTTCTCTAGATCAATGCGAAGTTTGTCCGCCTCTTGACCACGACGACCGATAACAATTCCAGGACGTGCTGTGAAAAGATCGATACGAACCTTCTCGCGAGTACGCTCAATCTCAATCTTTGAAACGCCTGCGCGCTCCATCTTCTTCGCCATCAAACGACGGATTGCAATATCTTCCTTTACATATGCACCGTACAACTTGTCGGCGTACCAACGTGATTTGAAATCAGTTGTAATTCCTAGGCGGAAGCCGTGTGGATTTATCTTTTGACCCATTTACTCGGCCTTCCCTTTAATTGCAGCAGCCTTTTTGGCTGGTGCTTTTTTAGCAGCGGTTTTCTTAACAGCCGCCTTTTTCACAGAAGCTGTTTTAACTGGTGCAACTGAATCTGCCGCCTTGGTCTCGGTAATCGCTAAACCCTTACGTGAAGAGTTAAAGCGGATACGAGGCTTTTGCATTTGGCTAGATTTTAAATTTGGATTTGTGCGGAAGTTTTTATCATCTGATAAAACAACAGTTACTTGTGATGAACGCTTATTGATGGCAAAGCCACGACCTTGCGCACGTGGACGGTAGCGCTTCATTGTGAAGCCTTCATCTACTAGAGCCTCAATAACCCAAAGCTCTGAAGCATCACGAAGTGCTGGATTCTTCTGCTTTGCATTAGCAACAGCGGATGCGATTAGTGAGTAGATCGCAGCGCCTAGCTCTGGTTGATTAGCAAACTTCATCATATTTAATGCGTTATCTGCACGTTGTCCGCGAACTAGATTTACAACACGACGAGCCTTTTGTGGTGTTGCACGGAAATCACGAAGAACAGCACGTGTTACTAATGCTGATGATGAGGTGGTGTCTAGATTACTCACGAACAACCGCCTTTCCATCTGTCTTTACGTGACCTTTGAAGGTACGAGTTGGTGAAAACTCACCAAGCTTGTGACCGATCATCGCTTCAGTAACAAAAACTGGAATGTGCTTGCGACCATCATGAACTGCAATGGTGTGTCCGATCATGTCTGGTGTGATCATTGATCGACGTGACCATGTCTTAATAACATTTTTAGTGTTCTTCTCGTTTTGCTCATTTACCTTCTTTGATAAATGACCGTCCACGAAAGGACCCTTCTTCAAACTACGTGGCATTTGTAGGTGGCTCCTTATCGCTTCTTATTTGACTTGCGTCGACGGACAATTAAAGAATCACTGGCTTTTTTCTTACGTGTGCGCTTCTCAGGAGTTCCCCAAGGTGAAACTGGGTGACGTCCACCAGAGGTTTTACCTTCACCACCACCATGTGGGTGATCAACTGGGTTCATAACAACACCACGAACAGATGGGCGCTTGCCCTTCCAACGCATACGTCCTGCTTTACCGTAATTACGGTTTGATTGTTCTGCATTTCCAACTGTTCCAACAGTTGCACGGCAACGAACATCAACATTACGAATTTCACCTGATGGCATACGAAGTTGTGCGTATGGTCCATCCTTTGCAACTAATTGAACTGCAGATCCAGCTGAGCGACCAATCTTTGCGCCACCACCTGGACGTAACTCAATTGCGTGAATCATTGTTCCGACTGGAATATTACGAAGTGGCAAATTATTTCCAGGCTTAATATCTGCAGTTGGACCATTCTCAATTGCAGCACCTTGTGTTAATCCCTCTGGTGCAATGATGTAACGCTTCTCGCCATCTGCGAAGTGCAGTAATGCAATTCGAGCAGTACGGTTTGGATCGTACTCAATGTGTGCAACCTTTGCTGGTACACCATCTTTATCATTACGAACAAAATCAATTAATCGGTAGGCGCGTTTGTGTCCGCCACCTTGGTGACGCATTGTTACGCGACCAGTAGCGTTACGGCCACCTTTGCTGTGAATTGGGCGAACCAATGACTTCTCTGGACGTTGACGAGTGATCTCCTCAAAATCCGGAACAGATGCTCCGCGCTGACCAGGTGTGGTCGGCTTCAGATTACGCAATGCCATTTTTTATATCCTCTTTTCCGTAAGTCCCAATCCCCTTAGGAGACTGGTCCTCCAAAGATGTCGATCCGGTCACCAGCAGCAACATGCACGATCGCACGCTTTGTATCTTTACGTTTTCCAAAACCAACTGCGGTGCGCTTGCGCTTACCCTCACGGTTCATGGTGTTAACACTTAATACCTTCACGCCAAATACCTTTTCAACAGCGATTTTGATCTCTGTCTTATTAGCATCTGGTGAAACTAAAAATGTGTACTTGTTTCCATCTAGAAGTGAGTAAGACTTCTCAGATACAACTGGAGCTAGTAGAACGTCGCGGTAATTTTTCATGCAGATGCTCCTACTTCACTCTCGCGAGCAACAGCTGTTGCTCCCTTGCCAGTTGCTGGACCTGCGATAAATTCACGAAGAGCGCTCTCTGAGAAAACAACATCATCAGCGACCAAAACATCGTAGGCATTTAATTGATCATTTGCGATTAGGTGCAAATTCTCTGAGTTACGTAGTGCAAGCCACGCTGGATTTTCATTGCGTGAGAGAACTACTAACAAATTTTTGCGATCTGAGAATTGACGCACTGCAGAGATAGCTGCCTTTGTGCTGCCAACCTCATTCATTGAAGTAACTGCATGTAGACGATCACCACGTTGACGATCAGATAAAACACCCTTAAGGGCAGCTGCGATCATCTTCTTAGGTGTGCGTTGATCGTACTTACGAGGTACTGGACCATGCGCAACTCCACCGTGACGTTGGTTAGGTGAACGAGTTGAGCCCTGACGAGCGCGACCAGTTCCCTTTTGCTTGAAAGGCTTCTTTCCACCACCAGAAACTTCACCGCGATTTTTCGCTTTGTGAGTTCCGGCGCGAGCAGCAGCAAGTTGTGCTGTTACTACCTGGTGAATTAATGGCACATTTGCTTGCACATCAAAGATATCTGCTGGCAGATCAATTGAGCCTGATGCCTTACCAGTTGGATCTTTGATTTCAATTTTCAATGACATTATGCACCAGCCTTAACTGAAAAGGTTTCGCCAGCAGCCTTCTTTGCTGCAGAACGAATGAAAACAATTGAACCAATTGGGCCAGGAACGGCACCGCGTACTAACAATGTATTAGTAGCAGCATCAACTGAGTGAACTAAAAGATTTTGTGTTGTAACTGTGTCAACACCCATACGGCCCATCATTCGCTTTCCTTTGAAAACGCGACCAGGTGTTGTTCGGTTACCAACAGAACCAGGCATACGGTGCTTCTTATCTACACCGTGAGATGCACCAATTCCAGAGAAACCATGGCGCTTCATTACACCAGCAGTTCCCTTACCTTTTGAGGTTCCAGTTGCATCAACAATCTCGCCAGCAGAAAAGACATCTGCCTTTAACTCTTGGCCAACTGAGTAACCATCGGTATTTGTAATTCGTAGCTCTGCAACTTCAAGACGTGGTGTTACGCCAGCTTTAGCAAACTGACCAGCTTGTGGCTTGGAAACTTTGCGAGGCTCAACCGCACCATATGCAAGTTGAACAGCGGTGTAACCATCTTTTTCTAGTGAACGAATTTGTGTAACAACACAAGGTCCAGCAGAAATAACAGTTACCGGAACAATTTTATTTTGGGCATCAAAGACCTGAGTCATACCCAGCTTCTCGCCAAGGATTCCCTTGATCGCAGAGCTTTGTGATTGAGTAGTTGTCATTTGATTTTCCTTAGAGCTTAATCTCGATGTCGACGCCAGCAGGAAGATCAAGACGCATCAATGAATCAACGGTTTTAGGTGTTGGATCGATGATGTCGATTAGGCGCTTGTGTGTGCGCATCTCAAAATGTTCGCGGCTATCTTTGTATTTGTGAGGAGAGCGAATAACACAGTAAATGTTCTTCTCTGTTGGCAGGGGAACAGGACCTGCGACAGTTGCACCGGTGCGCTCTACAGTTTCGACGATCTTCTTCGCCGAGCTGTCGATCACCTCGTGGTCGTAAGCCTTGAGCCGAATGCGGATCTTTTGTCCCGCCATTTTGCTTCTCCTTTTTATTCGTTTACTTCTCTTAAATCTTTCGATTTAAATTTTGGTTATCCCCGGGCTACTTATTCAGCGACCCGGGAATAATTCTTCTTTTATTCCTTTGTTAACTCTTTACTTAGAGATCTTTGTAACGCGACCTGCACCAACGGTGCGGCCACCTTCACGGATCGCAAAGCGAAGTCCCTCTTCCATTGCAACAGGTTGAATCAATGTCACTGACATTGATGTGTTGTCGCCAGGCATAACCATTTCGGTACCTGAAGGAAGTGTTACAACACCAGTTACGTCAGTTGTACGGAAGTAGAACTGAGGACGGTAGTTGTTAAAGAATGGTGTGTGACGTCCACCCTCATCCTTTGAAAGGATGTAAGCAGATGCTTCGAAATCGGTGTGAGGTGTGATTGTTCCTGGCTTGCAAACAACCTGACCACGCTCTACATCTTCACGCTTAGTTCCACGAAGAAGAAGTCCGACGTTCTCGCCAGCCTGACCCTCATCAAGTAACTTACGGAACATTTCAACACCAGTAACAATTGTCTTTTGTGCATCTGGACGGATACCAACGATTTCAACTTCCTCGTTGACCTTAACAATTCCGCGCTCGATACGACCAGTAACAACAGTTCCGCGACCAGTAATTGTAAATACATCTTCTACTGGCATTAGGAATGGCTTATCTGTTTCACGCTCTGGTTGTGGAATGAAGCTATCTACTGCATCCATAAGTTGTAGCAACGCCTCGACCCACTTCGCATCGCCCTCTAGTGCCTTAAGCGCTGAGATACGAACGATTGGAGTTGTGTCGCCAGGGAACTCGTACTTGTTTAGAAGTTCACGAACTTCCATTTCAACAAGCTCAAGAATTTCTGCATCATCAACCATATCTGACTTGTTTAATGCAACAACGATTGAAGGAACGCCAACCTGACGAGCAAGTAGTACGTGCTCCTTAGTTTGTGGCATTGGTCCATCAGTTGCAGCAACTACAAGAATTGCGCCGTCCATTTGAGCAGCACCTGTAATCATGTTCTTGATGTAGTCAGCGTGGCCTGGACAGTCCACGTGTGCGTAGTGACGCTTCTCTGTTTGGTACTCGATGTGCGCGATAGAGATTGTGATACCGCGTTGACGCTCTTCTGGCGCCTTATCGATTTGATCAAAATTCATTAACGGGTTTACATCTGGATACTTGTCATGAAGCACCTTGGAAATTGCCGCAGTAAGAGTGGTCTTACCGTGGTCAATGTGACCGATGGTGCCGATGTTTACGTGCGGTTTGTTCCGCTCAAACTTCGCCTTTGCCACTTTGTCCTCCTGTTGTTAGTTGTTGGTTGTTATTTCGGATTTTCGCTTTGGTCGTTGCGGTTTTACTCGCCGCGAACCTTTGCAATGATTTCTTTCGATACCGCTTGTGGAACTTCGGCATACGAATCAAATTGCATGCTGTAGCTCGCGCGACCTTGTGTCCTGCTGCGAAGATCTCCGACATAGCCGAACATCTCTGACAGTGGGACGAGTGCCTTAACAATTCGGGCACCTGACCGCTCATCCATGGCCTGTATTTGGCCACGACGACTATTAATATCGCCGATGACATCACCCATGAAATCTTCAGGGGTAATAACTTCGACAGACATCACTGGCTCAAGCAGTACCGGACCAGCAAGTCTTGCTGCTTCCTTAAACGCTTGTATTCCAGCAATCTTGAAGGCCAACTCTGATGAGTCAACATCATGGTAAGCGCCATCAAGAAGAGTTACGCGCACATCAACTAATGGGTAACCAGCAAGTGGTCCACTAGCAAGTGCTTCCTGGCAACCATCATCTACTGAAGGAATGTATTCCTTTGGTATACGGCCGCCGGTAATTTTATTTACGAATTCATATGATTGCTCTGATCCAGTTGGAAGTGGCTCTAGTGCAATTTGTACCTTTGCGAACTGTCCGGATCCACCTGATTGCTTCTTATGTGTGTAGTCATAACGATCTACAGTTTTACGAAGTGTTTCGCGATATGCAACCTGTGGCTTACCAACATTTGCCTCTACTTTAAATTCACGGCGCATACGGTCTACTAAAATTTCTAAGTGAAGCTCACCCATTCCAGAGATAACTGTCTGGCCAGTCTCTTCATCTGACTTCACATGGAAGGTTGGATCCTCTTCTGCAAGTGATTGAATTGCGACACCAAGTTTTTCTTGGTCAGCCTTTGTCTTTGGCTCGATCGCAACAGAAATAACTGGAGCTGGGAAATCCATTGACTCCAAAATAACTGGCTTATCAGCATCGCAAAGTGTGTCACCGGTAGTTGTGTCCTTAAGACCCATAACCGCAATAATCATTCCAGCGCCAGCTGATTCCATCTCTTCACGCTTGTTAGCGTGCATCTGGTAAATCTTGCCGATACGTTCTTTACGATCCTTTGTTGAGTTAAGGATTGCAGTACCTGCAGTTAGTGAACCAGAGTAAATACGTACGAAGGTTAATTTTCCAAGGTGTGGATCGCGCATCATCTTGAATGCAAGAGCTGAGAATGGCTCATCATTTTTTGGTTGACGCTCAATTACAACTGAGGCATCACCTTGTTTGTGGCCGACAATTGCTTTGATATCTAGTGGGCTTGGTAGGTAACGGTTAACCGCATCAAGCATTGGTTGCACACCCTTGTTCTTAAATGCAGAACCAGTTAAAACTGGAGTTGCCTTATCTGCAAGTGTTGCACGACGAATTCCAGCGATAATCTCTGCTTCAGTAAGTTCAACACCTTCTAGGAACTTCTCCATCACAGCGTCATCAGCTTCGGCTAAAGTTTCTAGCAGCAATGTACGTGCTTCCTTTGCTTTCTCTGCAAGATCAGCAGGAATCTCTTGAACTAAATAATCTTCACCCTTTTTAGTCTCGCCCGGCCATACCAGCGCCTTCATAGCGATTAGATCTACAACTCCGATGAAATCTGATTCAGCACCAATTGGGATTTGTAGTACAAGAGGAGTTGCATTTAAGCGGGACTTGATCATCTCTACACAGCGATCAAATGATGCACCTGTGCGGTCTAACTTATTAACAAAACAAATCCGAGGAACGCTGTAACGATCTGCTTGACGCCAAACTGTTTCAGATTGTGGCTCTACTCCGGCCACACCATCAAATACTGCAACTGCACCATCTAGTACGCGAAGTGAACGCTCTACCTCGACTGTGAAATCTACGTGGCCAGGTGTATCAATAATGTTAATTAGATGGTCATCCCATTGGCAGGTAGTCGCAGCAGATGTAATAGTGATTCCGCGCTCTTGCTCTTGCTCCATCCAGTCCATGGTGGCTGCACCCTCATGTACTTCACCGATCTTGTAATTGATACCGGTGTAAAAAAGAATACGTTCAGTTGTAGTGGTTTTGCCCGCGTCAATGTGCGCCATGATTCCAATGTTGCGAACCTTGGCTAGGTCGATTGCGGTTTCTACGGCCACTTTTTTCTCTCTCTCGTTAAATTTCTCTAGTTACCAGCGGTAGTGAGCAAACGCCTTGTTTGCTTCAGCCATCTTGTGAGTGTCTTCGCGCTTTTTAACAGCTGCGCCTAAACCATTGCTGGCATCAATTAATTCATTTCCTAAACGCTCTGCCATAGATTTTTCGCGACGCTCGCGTGAGTTATCTACGATCCAGCGAAGGCCCAATGCAAGTGCACGTGCTGGCTTAACTTCAACTGGTACTTGGTAGGTAGCTCCACCAACACGACGTGAGCGAACCTCAACAGTTGGCTTTACATTATCTAGAGCACGCTTCAATGTGATTACTGGATCAACCTCAGTTTTTTTGCGGCAGTTCTCAAGTGCGCCATAAACAATAGCTTCAGCGGTTGAACGCTTGCCATGAATCAAAATCTTATTAATTAAAGATGTTACAACTGGAGATGCGTATACCGGATCAGAGATAACCGGAGCTTTAGGAACGGAACCTTTACGTGGCATTACTTCTTCTCTCTCTTTGAGCCGTAACGACTACGTGCTTGCTTACGATCTTTAACACCTTGGGTATCGAGTGAACCGCGAACGATTTTGTAACGAACACCAGGAAGATCTTTAACACGACCGCCACGAACTAAAACAATTGAGTGCTCTTGCAAGTTATGTCCTTCACCAGGAATGTATGCAGTTACTTCCATGCCACTTGTCAGACGTACACGCGCAACTTTACGAAGTGCAGAGTTTGGCTTCTTCGGTGTAGTTGTATAAACACGTGTGCAAACACCGCGACGTTGCGGGCTACCTTTAAGTGCAGGTGTGCTCGTCTTATCTGTCTTCTCGGCGCGACCCTTTCGGACCAGCTGCTGAATCGTTGGCACTAAATATTTCTCCGTATCTAATTTAAGTTAAATAATTTTTTTAAAATTACTTTTCTTTTTTCCTCTTTTCACGCTTAAACTCCCGACCCACGAGGTCGGGTGTGTTGCACCGTAAAAGAGCAGACGCAGAGGGTAGCCGAAGCAGGCGTGATGGGTCAAAACGGCCCTTCTACTACCCCCCACCAACTCCCGATTCCGACACGCCGAAAGATTTATCGGTACTGCGCCTAGGGTTCAGGGATGGAGAAGCCGAAGCTGCGCGGAATCGTGCATTTGGTGATGTCCCCCCTCAGCCTGGTCGCTGGTTTAGTTCTCATCACCTTGGCCAATGAGCTTCGCGGTCGAATTACCCTTGGGATTTTTACCTTAACCGCAGTTACCTTATTTACCTGCAGCGCTCTTTACCATCGGGTCAGTTGGACTCCGAAAAATAAAGCGATCTGGCGCCGGATTGATCACTCAAATATTTCCATATTAATCGCTGGCTCATACACCCCATTTGCGGTTTATCTCTTAGAACCAGATCAAGCCAGGATTCTCTTAATAGTTGCTTGGGGTGGAGCACTCCTTAGCTCCTTACTTCGAATTTTCTGGCTAAGTGCACCTCGATGGTTATATGTCTCAAGTTATATTGCATTGGGATGGGCGGCGGTTATTTACTTACCTGAGTTTTTAAAAAATGGCGGAGTTGCAATATTTGTTTTAATTTTAGTTGGTGGGGTTTTGTACTCAGCTGGTGGGATTATCTACGCAATCAAAAAACCAAATATCTCTATCAACTGGTTTGGCTTTCATGAGATGTTCCATGCCTTTACCGCTGCCGCATTTATCACTCACTTTGTAGCTGGCGCCCTTACAGTGTTTGTAAATCAGTAATATGAAAATTAAAACTAAGTATCTAATTGCTAGCATTGCCATTGTTTTAATATTGATATTGGCTTTAACCATCTCTAGATTGATCAATAGCAATAATCAATTGGCCTCATGTTATTACGGGCAAGTTGGCTCTAGTAGCTCACTTTTACAAATAGATAATATAAAGGGGCAGGATTTAACCGGTAGCTTGATTTTTCAAAATTATGAAAAAGATAGCTCCCACGGTAAATTTTCAGCAAAGTACACAGATAACCAGGTAACTGCATCCTTTACCTTTAAATCTGAGGGCACAGAATCAAATCGAGAAATTATCTTTACCAAAGAGGGCGATAACTTAATTGGGGATGGATTTACCTATCAACCAAATGATTCCTGTAACTCAATACTTTTCAATCAAGGGCTAGGCTTAATTCCCTTTGATATGAAGCTGCCACTGCACCTATTTCCGCAATTAAAGCTCCAACCAGTTACTGGGGAGCAACTTACTTGGACCTTTGGCCCTGGCGGATTTAAACCAACCCAATCTGCGAAATTGGTTTACAAGCCACTTATCGGAGAGCCAGTTGATGCCATAGTTTTCTACCTTTGGCAAAAATCTGTTTGGGATGTAATAGCCAACCCAAATGAGGCGCCTGATTGGGGCCAGATGATTTGGAGCGATCAATCACATGTCTTTAGCGTTAACGGAGTACAAGATTGTGTGTATCCAAATAAACCTGATTGTGACAATATAACTGAAATCTTCAATCTTATTTATGAGAAAGATTCATATATAAATCGAGTACCGGAGTATAAAGAGGCGCAGGTAACTGTTACCAATACCAAAACTTTTCAAGATCCAGAGACTGGATTTTATGTTTTATCCCAATTTAAAATTATTGGTATCAAGGCTGAGCAAAGTTATCGATGCGATATAACTGCTTTTGATGTTAATGGAAATGAAATCATCTCCTGGAAAACTGAAGGTTTAAGCTTTCCACCAAATCCATCAACACCTTACTCTGGCCAAACCAACATAACGCCAGATCAAGTGCCGTTGGTTAAAACATCAACCGTTACTTGTCTTGTAGCTGATTCCATATAACTCTTAAATTAAAAAAGAGATCTAAGCCGAAAACTCCTTTTTGTTAGAGTTTTCTTTACTTAGATCTCTTTTTTTAACCTATGTGAGTTTTAACGAACCTCAAACTCATCAAGTCGAACCGCTTCACCTGAACCTTGTGATTCAAATGGAGTGAACTCATACTCATCGTAAGCAGCGTAGACCGCAGCCTTTGCTTCCTCAGTAGGTTCAACGCGAACATTGCGGTAACGAGCAAGTCCGGTACCAGCTGGGATCAACTTACCGATAATTACATTCTCCTTCAGACCAAGCAATGGATCGCTCTTCTCTGAAAGTGCTGCATCTGTAAGTACGCGAGTTGTCTCTTGGAATGATGCTGCTGACAACCATGATTCAGTTGCAAGAGATGCTTTAGTAATACCCATTAGCTCTGGGCGACCTGAAGCAGCTTTACCACTAGTTGAAACAACGCGACGGTTCTCTTCTTCAAAGCGACCGCGCTCAACTAGCTCTCCTGGAAGTAGATCAGTATCACCTGGTTCTAGCACTGTGATGCGCTTTAACATTTGGCGAACAATGATTTCAATATGCTTATCGTGAATTGATACACCTTGCATACGGTAAACCTCTTGGATCTCACTTACTAAGTGGATCTGTGTTTGACGAGGTCCCAAGATACGAAGTACCTGCTTAGGATCAATTGCGCCAACAACTAATTGTTGACCAACACTTACGCGACTTCCCTCTTCAACAAGAAGTTTTTGACGACGAGTAATTGGGTAAGCAACCGCTTCGCCACCATCATCTGGTGTAACGATGATCTTCTTGCCCTTTGCATCCTCAAGGAATGAAACTGTGCCAGCTGCTTCTGCAATTGGTGCAACACCCTTTGGTGTGCGAGCCTCAAACAACTCTTGTACGCGAGGTAGACCATGTGTAATTTGGGTTTCACCTAACAGCTGAGCACCACCGGTGTGGAAGGTACGCATTGTTAACTGAGTTCCTGGCTCACCAATTGATTGAGCTGCAATAATTCCAACCGCTTCGCCGACATCAACAATCTTGCCAGCAGCCATTGAACGTCCGTAACACATTGCGCACTGTCCAACCTTGCTATCGCAAGTTAGAACTGAGCGAACCTTTACCTCTTCAACGCCAGCTGCAACCAATACATCGATGTTTCGATCACCAAGATCTGTGCCTGCTGTAAGAACTGTCTTACCGCCAGCAACAGCATCCTCAGCTAAGTTACGGCCAAATAATGATGTTTCGACATGATCATCACGAACTAATGCGCCAGTTGAATCCTTTGCCGCAATGCGCAAAGTTAAACCGCGATCAGTTCCGCAATCCTCTTCACGAATAATTACATCTTGTGCAACATCGCAGAGACGACGAGTTAGGTAACCAGAGTCAGCGGTACGAAGCGCTGTATCTGCCAAACCTTTTCGGGCACCGTGAGTTGAGATGAAGTACTCGAGAACTGAAAGTCCTTCACGGAAGTTAGATTTAATTGGACGAGGAATAATTTCACCCTTTGGGTTAGCTACAAGTCCGCGCATACCTGCGATCTGACGGATCTGCATCATATTTCCACGTGCACCTGAGTAAACCATCATCCAAACTGGGTTGGTACGAGGGAAGTTATCTTCCATCTCCTTTGCAACCTCATTTGTAGCAAGGGTCCAGATTTCAATTAACTCTTGGCGACGCTCATCATCAGTAATCAATCCCTTTTCATATTGTGATTGAACCTTGTCCGCCTTTGTTTCATAACCTTCTAGGATTTCGCGTTTGCGACCTGGAGTTACAACATCGGTAATTGAGATTGTTACACCAGCACGTGTTGCCCAGTAAAAACCAAGTGATTTCAAAGCATCAAGAGTTTGTGCAACTGTGACCTTGGCGTAACCCTCTGCCAAATTATCAACAATTAATCCAAGCAACTTCTTTGTTACATCGTAATCAACAAATGGGAAGTTAGCTGGAAGAACCTCATTGAACAATGCGCGACCAAGCGTGGTTTCACGTGTCTCTGAAACACCGCTCTTATCAATACGAAGTTTGATCTTCGCTTGTAATGCGAGTGATCCTTGATCAAATGCCATAACCGCTTCAGCGATTGATGAGAATGCACGACCTTCACCTAATTGCTTCTCGCGAAGTGAGGTTAGGAAGTACAAACCAAGAACCATGTCCTGAGTTGGAGATGTAATTGGACGACCAGAAGCAGGAGACAAAATATTGTTGCTAGATAGCATCAATACACGTGCCTCAGCTTGTGCCTCTGCAGATAGTGGAAGGTGAACAGCCATCTGGTCACCATCGAAGTCTGCGTTAAAAGCAGTACATACAAGTGGGTGAATTTGAATCGCTTTTCCTTCAACCAATTGTGGTTCGAAAGCTTGAATACCTAAACGGTGCAGAGTTGGTGCGCGGTTTAGTAATACTGGGTGCTCTGCAATTACCTCTTCTAGAACATCCCAAACTACTGGACGAGCACGCTCAACCATTCGCTTAGCTGATTTAATATTTTGAGCATGGTTTAGATCTACAAGCCGCTTCATTACAAATGGTTTGAATAATTCAAGTGCCATTTGTTTTGGCAGACCGCACTGGTGCAACTTAAGTTGTGGACCAACAACGATTACTGAACGACCTGAGTAATCAACACGCTTTCCAAGTAAGTTTTGACGGAAACGTCCTTGCTTACCCTTCAACATATCGGAGAGTGATTTCAATGGACGGTTTCCTGGGCCAGTTACTGGACGACCACGACGACCGTTATCAAATAGCGAGTCAACAGCTTCCTGCAACATACGCTTCTCATTGTTAACGATAATTTCTGGTGCACCAAGATCAGCTAGACGCTTCAAACGGTTGTTACGGTTGATTACACGACGGTACAAATCATTTAGATCAGAGGTCGCAAATCTTCCGCCATCTAGTTGAACCATTGGACGTAGATCTGGTGGAATAACTGGAACACAATCAAGCACCATTGATGCTGGCTTGTTGCGAGTATGTAGGAATGAGTTAACAACCTTCAAACGCTTAATTGCACGAGTCTTCTTTTGACCCTTACCTGTTTGAGAAAGCTCAGTTAACTTGTCGTACTCAGTTTGTAGATCAAAGGTTTCTAGGCGTGCCTTAATTGCTGATGCACCCATTGAACCCTTGAAATAAATTCCGTAACGCTCACGAAGCTCGCGGTAGACAGATTCATCTCCCTCAAGATCTTGCACCTTAAGATTTTTAAAGCGATTCCAAACCGCCTCTAGACGATCGATTTCGCGTTGAGTTTTTTCGCGAATGCTCTTTAACTCACGCTCTCCTGCCTCACGAACTTTACGACGAGCATCAGCTTTAGCGCCTTCACCCTCAAGTTCAGCAAGATCTGCTTCCATCTTCTTGGTTCGTGCATCTAACTCATTGTCGCGACGTACTTCAATCTTCTTCAGATCAGCAAAGTACTTCTTCTCAAGTGTTGGTAGATCCTCTTCACGAGCGGTGGCATCAACCTCGGTGATCATGTAAGCAGCGAAGTAAATTACCTTTTCTAGATCCTTTGGAGCTAGATCAAGTAGGTAACCTAAACGGCTTGGAACACCTTTGAAGTACCAAATATGTGTAACAGGTGCAGCAAGTTCAATGTGACCCATACGCTCACGACGAACCTTTGCGCGAGTAACTTCGACACCGCAACGCTCGCAGATAATTCCTTTGAAACGTACGCGCTTGTACTTACCGCAATAACATTCCCAGTCACGAGTTGGTCCGAAGATCTTCTCATCAAATAAGCCATCTTTTTCCGGCTTAAGTGTTCGGTAGTTAATTGTCTCGGGCTTCTTAACCTCACCAAATGACCACTCACGAATATTCTCAGTGGAGGCAAGACCGATTCTTAACTCATCAAAAAAGTTAACATCTAACATGGTTATCCTCTCCTCACACTTCTTCTACGCTGCTTGGTTCAACTCGGGACAAGTTGATACCTAATTCTTCTGCTGTGCGGAATACCTCTTCATCGGTATCGCGCATTTCAATTGCGACACCCTCTGATGAAAGTACTTCAACATTTAAGCAAAGAGATTGCATCTCTTTTACCAGCACCTTAAATGATTCTGGGATACCTGGCTCTGGAATATTTTCACCCTTAACAATAGCTTCGTACACCTTTACGCGACCAAGCACATCATCAGATTTAATGGTTAACAACTCTTGAAGAGTGTAAGCAGCACCATAAGCTTCTAGTGCCCAAACCTCCATCTCACCAAAGCGCTGTCCACCGAATTGTGCTTTTCCACCCAATGGTTGTTGCGTAATCATTGAGTAAGGACCGGTTGAACGTGCGTGGATCTTGTCATCAACTAAGTGGTGGAGCTTAAGGATGTACATGTAACCAACAGAGATGTGTTGCTTGTATGGCTCTCCAGTACGTCCATCAAATAATTGCGCCTTACCAGTTGCTTGAACTAAACGCATTCCATCTTTATTTGGAAGTGTTGAGCCAAGTAATCCTGATAGCTCCTCTTCACGTGCGCCATCAAATACTGGTGTTGCTACCTTTGTATTAGCTGGTGCATCGGCATAACCTTTTTCGCGAAGTGATTTTTGCCAATCTTCATTTCCTTCAATTTTCCAACCAGATTTAGCAACCCAACCTAAGTGAGTTTCTAGAACCTGACCAACATTCATACGACCAGGTACACCAAGTGGATTTAGAACGATATCTACTGGAGTTCCATCCTCAAGGAATGGCATATCTTCAACTGGCAAAATCTTTGAGATAACACCCTTGTTACCGTGACGGCCAGCAAGTTTGTCACCATCTTGAATCTTACGTTTTTGTGCAACGTAAACTCGTACAACCTGATTTACACCAGCTGGTAACTCAAAGCCATCCTCTGAATCTTGAATGCTTACGCCAATGATCTTTCCAGATTCACCGTGTGGCACCTTAAGTGAGGTATCGCGAACTTCACGAGCCTTCTCACCAAAGATTGCGCGAAGTAAACGCTCTTCCGGAGTTAACTCTGTTTCACCCTTAGGTGTAACTTTTCCAACCAAGATATCGCCAGGAACAACATCGGCGCCAACGCGAATAATTCCGCGCTCATCCAGATCGGCAAGTACCTCTTCAGAAACATTTGGAATATCGCGTGTTATCTCTTCAGCACCAAGCTTGGTGTCGCGAGCATCTACTTCATACTCTTCAATATGAATTGAGGTTAGAACATCATCTTGAACTAAACGCTGTGACAAGATAATCGCATCCTCGTAGTTGTGACCTTCCCATGACATAAATGCCACAAGTAGGTTTTTACCAAGAGCCATTTCACCCATTTCAGTGCTGGCACCATCTGCAATTACCTGACCTGGTTCAATCTTCTCGCCAACAGCAACTACAACCTTTTGGTTACGGCTTGTGCCTTGGTTTGAACGAACAAACTTCTCAACGAAGTAAGACTCGGTACTGCCATCATCATTCTTAACAGTTACCTCATCAGCGTTAACCTCAGTTACAACACCTGCTTTACGAGCAAGCAGAACATCGCCAGCATCAACTGCTGCACGAAACTCCATACCTGTTCCTACAAGTGGTGCTTCTGCGCGAACTAGTGGCACAGCCTGACGCATCATGTTTGCACCCATAAGTGCGCGGTTAGCATCATCATGCTCAAGGAATGGAATCATCGCTGTTGCAACAGAAACCATCTGTCGAGGTGATACATCCATGTAATCAACCTCAGCTGGAACAACGTTTTCTACCTCTCCACCACGACGGCGAACAAGTACACGCTCTTCAACAAAATTATTATTATCAGTTAATGGCGCATTTGCCTGCGCAATAACATGCTCATCCTCTTCATCAGCAGTTAAGTAATCGATGCGATCTGTAACTTTGCCATCAACAACTTTGCGATAAGGAGTCTCAAGGAAACCAAATGGAGTGACACGTGCATAAGTTGCAAGTGAGCCAATCAAACCAATGTTTGGACCTTCTGGAGTTTCAATCGGACACATACGGCCGTAGTGCGAAGGGTGAACATCTCGAACCTCGAAACCTGCACGTTCACGGGATAGACCGCCGGGTCCAAGTGCAGATAGGCGACGCTTATGTGTCATACCTGAAAGTGGATTTGTTTGATCCATAAATTGTGAAAGTTGTGATGTACCAAAGAACTCTTTGATTGATGCAACAACTGGACGGATATTAATAAGTGTTTGTGGAGTGATCGCTTCGACATCTTGGGTTGTCATACGCTCACGAACAACACGCTCCATACGGGATAAACCTGTACGTACCTGGTTTTGAATTAACTCACCAACGGTGCGAAGGCGACGGTTACCAAAATGGTCAATGTCATCAGTTTCAACACGAACCTCTTTGCCGTACTCCATTAACGCCTCACCCTTGTGGAGTGAGACTAAGTAACGAATTGTTCCGACAATATCCTCAATACTTAATAAGCTCTTATCTAGATCTAACTCAAGACCTAACTTCTTATTAATCTTAAAGCGACCAACCTTTGCTAGGTCATAACGCTTTGCATTGAAGTAAAGATTCTCAATTAAGTTTTGTGCAGCCTCTTTTGTTGGTGGCTCACCTGGACGAAGTTTGCGGTAGATATCTAGCAACGCCTCATCTTGGGTCTGAGCATTATCTTTTTCAAGAGTTAAACGCATTGATTCAAACTCACCGAATTGCTCGAGGATTTGATCGCTAGTCCAACCTAATGCTTTTAAGAAGATTGTTACTGGAAGTTTACGTTTGCGATCAATACGAACGCCAACCAAATCCTTCTTATCAATTTCAAACTCAAGCCAAGCGCCACGGCTTGGAATAATCTTCGTAGTGAAAATATCTTTATCAGATGTCTTTTCAATTGTGCGCTCGAAGTAAACACCAGGAGAACGAACAATCTGTGAAACCACAACACGCTCTGTTCCATTAATTACAAATGTTCCGCGAGGTGTCATCAATGGGAAGTCGCCCATGAAAACTGTTTGTGACTTAATTTCACCAGTTACATTGTTGGTGAACTCTGCTGTTAAAAATAATGGTGCTGCATATGTAATGTCGCGCTCTTTGCACTCTGCGATTGAGTACTTTGGTGGTTCAAAACGATGATCACGGAATGAAAGTGACATCGATCCTTGGAAATCTTCAATTGGTGAAATCTCTTCAAATATTTCTTCAAGTCCTGAAGTCTTTGGAACCTCACCGCGAGCAGATTTCTCCGCATCAGCTAAGCGAGTGCGCCATGCATCATTTCCTAGTAACCAATCAATACTTTCTAGTTGTAGCGAAAGTAGATTTGGAACTTCTAGCGGTTCACGAATCTTTGCGAATGAAACACGACGTGGAGCATGATTTTTATTCTTGACTGCGGCCAAAGTTTCCTCCAAGTAATAAAGAGCTTTTAGAACACACGGCTACCGCTAGGTCTTAGCCGCTATATGCCTGGACCCTCGGTTTTTGAAAATTGTGAAGGGCGAGGGTATCTAACCCCTACCCATAATGTCTAATCCATGCTAAAAGCAAGGAACCCCCGCACTCATCTGGTGTTCCTCTCAACTATTCGGCGATCTTCTGGCTCAAGAGGGAATCTTCTGAGCGAAGAAAGGCTAAAGATGCTTTTGTGGCTTTCGAGCCAGAAGATTCCCGTTTTAGAAAAGGTATGGGGAAGTAAAAAACCCCGCCAATTTAATGACGGGGCTTTTATAAGTAGGTAATTACTTGATAGATACCTTCGCGCCAGCTGCCTCTAGTGAAGCCTTTGCCTTATCAGCTGTTGCCTTATCAGCCTTCTCTAGAAGTGTTGCAGGTGTTCCATCAACAAGATCCTTTGCCTCTTTTAGACCAAGGCTTGAGTTAAGTGCACGTACCTCTTTGATAACAGCGATCTTTTGTGATCCTGCATCTTCAAGGATGACGGTGAACTCATCTTGTCCAGCATCTGCGGCTCCGCCTGCGGCGCCACCTGCAGCAGCAACAGCAACTGGTGCAGCAGCTGTTACATCAAACTCTGTTTCAAATGCTTTAACAAACTCTGTTAACTCAACCAAAGACATATCTTTGAATTGGCTTAATAGATCTGCGGTATTTAGCTTTGACATATTCTTTCCTTTTCTTTAATCCCGACTCCAACTCTTGTTAATGAGTGCGGGGTTGGGGTCGGTTTTAGTTTTCTGTTCCTTCGGGTACAACTTCTGACACAACTTCTTCAGTTACAGCTGGAGCTGGAACTTCTGCCTCGGCAGTTTTTGCTATTGGCTCGGACACCGCCTCGACCTTGATACGTAATGCATCAAATGTGCGAGCAGCCTTTGCCATCGAAGCCTTCATAGCGCCAGCAATCTTGGCAAGCAGAACTTCGCGAGACTCAAGATTAGCTAGTTGCATAATTTCAGCTGTTGTTACGGCCTTGCCATCAAAGATTCCGCCCTTAATAATTAAAAGTGGATTCTCCTTTGAAAAATCACGTAATGCCTTAGCGGCATCAATTGGATCGCCCTTAATAAATGCAACTGCAGAAGGTCCGGCAAGTAGAGCTGGATCTAGATCTACGCCCGCCTCTTTAGCAGCAATTTTGGTAAGAGTATTTTTTACTACGGAGTACTTGTTTTTTGTTCCAAGTGAACGACGTAGTTGCTTCATAAGTCCTACGGACAATCCGCGGTACTCAGTAAGCACAGTTGCATTTGCGCTGCGGAAATCTTCAACGATCTCAGCAACAGCAGCTGTCTTGTCTGGGCGTGCCATTTGGCTTCCTTTCCTAACTGTCTAAAACATTCTAAAATAAGAAAAACCTCGGCGCATAAATGCACACGAGGCTATCGGTTGCACCTATGCGGGATGTTTTTCAACAATTACCTTTAAACGATCACCTTTTAATGGTTACCATTTAAAAGACCTGCAGTCTTCGGTTTATCAAAATCTACTTTCGTAGCTCTTGATGATGACGTAAGGGTAGGCGGTGAGGCCTGCCCAAGTCAAAAATTTATTGGATCTGTGCCCCACCATCACGAGCGATTGAGGTATCGATCTTGATGCCTGGGCTCATGGTTGATGAAACTGTTGAAGATTTAATGAAACGACCCTTTGAGGAGGCTGGCTTCGCACGCATTACCTCTTCAATTGCAGCTGCGTAATTCTCTGCCAGTTGCACATCGGTAAATGAAACCTTGCCAATTACAAAGTGCAGATTTGCATTCTTATCAACGCGGAACTCAATCTTTCCGCCTTTGATATCGGTAACAGCCTTTGCAACATCAGTTGTAACTGTTCCAGTCTTTGGGTTTGGCATTAAGCCACGAGGTCCAAGTACCTTACCTAGACGACCAACCTTTCCCATTAACTCTGGTGTTGAAACAACTGCGTCGTAATCAAGACGACCCTTTGAAACCTCATCAATTAATTCATCTGCACCAACAATGTCAGCGCCAGCAGCACGAGCCTCTTCTGCTCGCTCGCCACCTGCGAATACCAAAACGCGAGCAGTCTTACCTGTTCCATGTGGCAGGTTTACTGTTGAGCGGATTGCTTGATCTGCCTTCTTAGGATCTACACCTAGAAAGAGTGCAACATCGACAGTTGCATCATATTTAACAGTTGAAGTCTCTTTAATTAACTTCATTGCTTCGCCAGGACCGTAGAGATTATCAATCTTGATCTTCTCAGCCGCTGCGCGGTACTTCTTGCTTCGCTTCATTTCATCTCCTCTTGATTAAATCTTGAAATTGTTTTCAAGATTTGGGGTTGTGGTTTAGCGAACCAGCGAGGTTCTCCCACTACTTACTTTTTAATTAACCGACAGTGATACCCATTGATCGAGCAGTACCGGCGATAATCAATGATGCAGCTGCCAAATCATTAGCATTTAGATCAACCATCTTTTGCTTAGCGATCTCTTCTACCTGTGATTGAGTCAGATTTGCAACCTTATTTTTGTGAGGGATAGCAGATCCCTTTTCAATTCCAGCAGCCTTCAAGATTAAACGTGAAGCTGGAGGTGTCTTGGTAATAAATGTGAATGAGCGATCTTCGAAGACGGTAATTTCAACTGGGATGATATTTCCCTTTTGGCTCTCAGTCGCAGCGTTGTAAGCCTTGACGAAATCCATGATGTTCACACCATGTTGACCAAGCGCTGGACCAACTGGTGGTGCAGGTGTTGCTGCGCCAGCCTGGATCTGCAACTTAATTAGTGCGGTTACCTTCTTCTTCGGTGCCATATTTTTTCCTTTTCTTTTTTCTTCTATTAAATCGCTTTAGATTTACTTAGATCTTTTGTACTTGGTGGAATGAAAGTTCAACTGGAGTCTCGCGACCAAAGATTGAGACCAAAACCTTTAACTTGGCTTGCTCTGGCATGATCTCAGAGATTGTGGCTGGCAGGGTGGCGAATGGGCCATCCATAACAGTTATTGATTCGCCAATGATGTAATCAATATCCTTCATCTCAATCTTGCCATCCTTCTTAACTGGACGAGGAGCCAAGATATTTTCTACCTCATCTAGAGTTAATGGTGATGGGTGGTGAGCGTTGCCAACAAAGCCAGTTACGCCAGGTGTATTACGTACACATGACCATGACTCATCAGTTAAATCCATACGTACTAAAACATAACCAGGAAATACATTTCGCTTTACTACTTTGATCGCACCATTTTTTAACTCACGAACTTCCTCTTCTGGAACCTCGATCTGGAAGACATAATCCTCCATATTTAATGATTGAATACGGTTAGCTAAGTTCGCCTTAACCTTCTTCTCATAACCGGCGTAAGAGTGAACAACAAACCACTCACCAGGTGCGCTACGAAGTGCGGCGCGAAACTCAGAGTTCTCATCAATCTCTTCGCTCTCAACCTCAGCAGCTTGTGTATCAACCGCTGCTTCAGCGATCTCTACCTTTTCAATAATCTCTTCTACTGGAGCAACAACAGCCTCTGGCACAGAGAGTGCGGCTTCAAATGCATCCACGGGTGGATTAGCAGGAGTATCAATTGACATAATTTGCTCCTTATCCAAATATCCAGAAAACAATTCTGGTTAAAACCAGATCAAAGATTGAAACGACTAAAATTACAAAGCTAACAAAAACTAAAACTACGGCGGTATAGGTAGTTAATTGTTTCTTTGTTGGCCAAACTACCTTGCCAAGTTCAGAAACAATTTGTCGGTAGAACAGCCCGATCCGACCAAAGAGTGATTTCGGCTCTTCGGTGGTTACGATCTCTTCTGTCATTTACCTTTTCCTTCTCTTTCTTCTTAACATTTAAATCTTCGACCTAATTGCAGGGCAGGAGGGACTCGAACCCCCAACCGGCCGCTTTGGAGACGGCAACTCTAGCCAATTGAGCTACTGCCCTTCGGCCCGCATTAAGGCATGAAAAATCATGACCTAAAACAAGCGCCGGGTCGCAAAGTGTAGGTGGGACAAGGCTCATAGGTAAAATCAGATAAAAGGTAATCGGTATTTATGCGTAGATGGCACACTTTTCCCCATGAGCGCAGATCAAAAAAGTGGTTCTGAGAAGCCACGTATTTCTCGGCGAATCGCTGCAATCGCAGAATCTGCAACCTTGGCAGTTGATGCAAAAGCAAAAGCATTAAAAGCTGCTGGAAAACCAGTAATTGGTTTTGGTGCAGGTGAACCTGATTTTCCAACTCCAGATTACATTGTTGATGCTGCAATCGCTGCAGCAAAAAATGTTGCTAACCACCGCTACACACCATCACCTGGTTTACCAGAGCTTCGTGAAGCGATTGTTGTAAAAACTAAACGTGACTCCGGATATGAAGTGACTGCTGATCAAGTACTTGTTACCAATGGTGGCAAGCAAGCGGTGTACCAATCTTTCGCAACGATTCTTGATCCAGGTGATGAAGTAATTTTGCCTTCGCCGTTCTGGACTACCTATCCAGAGGCGATCAAATTAGCTGGTGGCGTATCGGTTGAAGTTTTTGCAGATGAGAGTCAAAATTACCTTGTCTCAGTTGAGCAGTTACAAAAAGCGTTAACTCCTAAAACTAAGGCGTTGCTATTTTGCTCACCTTCAAACCCAACTGGATCGGTTTACTCACCAGAGCAGGTAAAGGCAATTGGTGAGTGGGCATTAAAAAATAATATTTGGGTAATTACCGATGAGATTTATGAACACCTGCTCTATGACGGAGCTACTGCGCCATCAATCTGTGTTGCAGTACCTGCGCTAGCAAATCGCACCATAATCATTAATGGTGTTGCTAAAACCTATGCGATGACTGGTTGGCGAGTAGGTTGGATGATTGGTCCAAAGGATGTAATTAAAGCAGCCACAAATCTACAATCACATTTAAGCTCAAATGTTTCAAATGTTTCACAACGTGCTGCCATCGCAGCGGTAGCAGGGGACTTATCTGCTGTTCACAAAATGGGTGAAGCATTTGATCGACGTCGTAAATTAATTGTTGGCTTGCTAAATGAGATTCCAGGTATCACCTGTCCAACACCAACTGGTGCCTTTTATGTCTACCCATCTGTTAAAGGCGTACTTGGTAAAAGTATTCGTGGCAAGGTTCCAACAACTTCAGCTGAACTTGCAACCTCAATTTTAGAAGAGGCTGAGGTTGCTGCAGTTCCAGGTGAGGCGTTCGGTCCATCTGGTTACCTTAGATTTTCATACGCAACAAGTGATGCCGATATTGTTGAGGGAATCGCTCGCGTTAAAAAATTACTTTCAGAAGCGGTTTAATTTAAATCTAATCCGATTAATTGCACCTCTGCCTTTAATTCAATTCCAAACTTTTCAAAAACTCGCTGCTTTGCCACCTTCGCTAATTTAACAATGTCCTCTGCCTTTGCTGTTCCGCTATTGGTTAGCGCCAAAATATGACGCTCTGAAATCTGGGCACCAGCAAATTTTTCGCCCTTAAGAACTCCTGCTCGCTCCATTAACCAAGCGGCTGAAGTTTTAACCTGGCCATCTGATTGCGGCCAACGTGGTGCATCTGCTGGCAACTTATCAGCTGCTGCCTTTGAAATAATTGGATTAACAAAGAAGGAGCCAGCTGACATGATTTGGTTTTCTGAGGAATCTAACAACATTCCCTTGCGAGCGCGTAACTCGAGAACAGCTTTGCGCACCTCTTTGACCGGTGCACGATCACCAATACTTACCCCTAGATGTTTTGCTAGTTCAGCGTAGGTAATTGGTAAAGATTGATCACCTTTTCGCAGTTGAAAGGTTACATTTAAAATTACATAGCGATCTTTCTCAGATTTAAAGATTGAACCTCGATAACTAAAGTTGCACTCTGCCGCGGCAAAGGTTTTGATCGCTTTTGCAATTCGATCATAAACACGGACTCGAGCAATTGTCTCGGAAACCTCATGGCCGTATGCGCCGATGTTTTGAATTGGCGAACCGCCAACAGTTCCTGGAATGCCGCTTAAAGATTCTAGATCTGCAAAGCCTTGGTTGATGCTTAATTCAACAAACTTATCCCAATCCTCACCAGCTGCAACCTCAATCATCCCACCGCTGCAAGCATCGTATTCAAGTGCGTTCCCTTTATTTTCAACTCTAATTACTGTGCCAGCAAATCCAGCATCGCTAATCAATAAATTAGAGCCACCACCTAAGATCAAAACTGGCTCCTTTGCCTCATCAGCGCTCTTAACAAATTGAATTAGCTCATCCTCTGAATGTGCGTGCACAATCTTTTGCGCAGGTCCACCGACGCGAAGGGTGGTGAAGTTTGAGAGCTCATTCATATCGTAAGCCTACCTGCGAGGTGTGAGGATCTCATTCTTGCCTCTAAAGCGATCAAGAATTCGTTGGTAATTTTTTCTTGAGTTTTTATCTCGATAATCGGGATCGGTGTCATGGTAGCCATGATGTCGACCTTGCGTTAGCGGCAAACTCATTTGCAGCAACTTTCCACCATCTGCACGCAATGCTAGTGATAATTCCATATCAGCATTGCGGTAGTACTTAGCGCTGGCATTAGCGCCACCTGCAGCAATCGCCTTTTTGCGATCTACTAAGAAAAAGTATGAGAATAAAACATCGACTTCGCCATCACCCTTATCCTCTGTACTTCGCCAATCATCTGCCAAGTTCACTAAGCCGCCCTTCCAGCCAACAGCGGCAAAACCTTTTTCAATCTCAGCTAAAGCTGGTGTGATCGGATCCCCAGTAAATGTGGTGGATGGATCCATGATTACCAAGTAATCCTCGGTACAAAGCTCAAGAAAATGATTTATTACATTTCCCCAACCCAACGGATTTTTCGCCTCCACAATTGAAATCTGTGGATCGGTGAATTTATCTAATGGCAGCCAATTGCTTTTTCCATTGGCGTAAATTGTGATTGGAGTATTTGTAAACTCCTTGATCGATTTAACACAAATTAATAGATCATCGACAAAGCCCTCTGCAATTAAGCAGATACGAATTGACCCGGCCATTGGCGGGAGATTAATTAACGAGTTTCGCGGTGTAGTTGAGAAGATTTGCAACGAGGGCAAAACTTCTTCAGCTCTAAACGATCTGGATCGTTACGACGGTTTTTGCGTGTGATGTAGTTGCGCTCTTTGCACTCAACACATGCCATTGTAATTTTTGGACGAACATCTGCACTTTTGCTTGCCATGGTTGAGCTCCTAGCCTTGTTGGGATATTCAAGTTACTGAAGGTGAGGCTACTTGATCCTCACCTATTAGTGAAATTAAGTTGGTAGCGGAGGCGGGATTTGAACCCACGACACAGCGATTATGAGCCGCTTGCTCTACCAAGCTGAGCTACCCCGCCAAACTTTTTTTAAATTACTTTCTATATTTAATTTTCTTACAGTTACTGCTTTATTCGAGCCCCCTAACGGAATCGAACCGTTGACCTTTTCCTTACCATGGAAACACTCTACCGACTGAGCTAAGGGGGCACTTACACGGTTAAGAGTACAACTGTTTAATACCTTGGCGAAATTACTGCATAGATTTGCAGCTTCTCAATTAAATCTATTTGTTACCAACGGTACAAACGAGGTTGATCTTATTGCGATAAAAATTAAGTAGTGTTCAAAACTCTTAATTGGTGGCGGGTGAAGGATTTGAACCTTCGAAGGCAGAGCCGGCGGATTTACAGTCCTGATCGAGTGTAAACCTAGGCCCAGTCAAGTCTGTTCTCAAGGGGGAACTAGCGCAAATGGCCACCTTAAATCCCCGGCTGGTATTGTTTTGGTATGAGTTCGCGCATGGCAT
>Ga0247832_1000988_pt1 | contig 53779 bp, 52 predicted proteins | sample LaCruzMarch2015__10_FD_192407 | JGI IMG/M metagenome (GOLD analysis project Ga0247832, IMG submission 192407) | Freshwater microbial communities from meromictic Lake La Cruz, Castile-La Mancha, Spain - LaCruzMarch2015_4m | ecosystem: Environmental > Aquatic > Freshwater > Lake | place: Spain... | reverse complement strand
AGGAATATTAGCAGCAATAGTACTAGTAGCCATAAATCCAAATAGACAGATAGCCCAAGCAAGGAATGCACAAAGAAGGTCAGATGTAAATACAATATACAAAGCCTTAGAACAATATCTAATAGATAATCAAAGCTATGAAGTAGGAGGAACAGGAATAAATAATGATGTTAAAAATGTATGTAAGACAGGTACAGAACAAGTAGGAGGAGCAACTAGCTGTACTGGAAAAGCAGACCTAAGAGTATTAGTACCAACCTATCTAGCAGCAATACCAATAGATCCAGCAGGGGGAGAATATACTGTCAGGATAAACTCAGAGAATAATAGAATCAGTGTCTCATCTCCAGATGCAGAATTAAGCCAAAAAATAGTAATAAATCCTTTACCCCCAACCCCCGAAGAATTAATACAAGAACAAATAACAGCAGGAACATTAATACCAACAGGGACACAACAATTAGTCTTAAATAGATTAGTATATAAGAATAATGCAGGAACACAGACCTATATAGATAAAGCTACAACAACAAAAGTATGTCCAGCTAATTATATTCCGGTACCGGGGAATAGTATGTATGGAACCAGTGATTTCTGTGTAATGAAATATGAAGCAAAGACAACTAGTCCAGCAGCAACTACTCAAGCCGTCGAAGGTCCAGCATTAAGTGTAACCCAAACCAATGCCATTGCTGCTTGTAATAACAATAATACAGGAGGAGTAACAGGTTATGGGCTAATAAACAATGCTGAATGGATGACTATAGCAAGGAATATAGAAGCAGTATCTAGTAATTGGAGGAATGGTATTATAGGGTCAACAAATTCATCTGGTGGAGGATTGTGGAAAGGACATTCAGATGGAAATCCTTTTACTACATATATGCCAGCATCAAATGATGACAATGATGGCTATTTTAATACTAATAATATTAGTCCTAGTGAACAAAAAAGAACCCATACACTAAGTAATGGGCAGGTAATTTGGGATTTGAGTGGAAATGTATGGGAGTGGTTATCAGACACAATAATGGGAGTAGATAAACCAACAGGAGGTAATGAATTTACGGATATGACTGGATATGGACAGTTAAGCTATGATTTAGTAAGACCGAGTAATACAGATTGGATCAGTAGTCAAAATGCTGGTTATTACTCACAGGGATCAACAACAGGTGGTCCTTATGCATTATTAAGAGGAGAACAAGGATTTTTTGGCTCTTCTTCAGGAGTATTTGCTCTAACTTTTGGTAATATAAACCAAGTAGATCCAATTTTAATCGGCTTCCGCTGTGTAAAGCGATAAGATAAGATGCTTTCAGTACTCACATACTAGTGTATGTGAGTACTGGGTTTATTAATATTATTACAACTATACTGGATGAGGGGCGACCTTTCAGTCGTCCGATCTATATTTTATCCACCCTCTCCCTTTGGAGGGAGTACCCGAAATAGACTAAAAGTCTGGGAAAGGGGAATTAATCCCCCTAATTAGGAAGGCAGCGAGGAGCTATGGCTCCGAGTATCGGAAACCGAGGGTGTCCGAGACGGGGTTTTAGGTGGATTAATGGAAATTGTGAGTTTTCCCGTGGAGGAAGGCTGGCCAAACCTGTGAGGTTTCACAGGAGCAAATCCCATTTGCGACGGGGGAGGGTGGATAAAATATAGACTAGAGTATAGCTTTAACAAATATCCACCTCCGGCACTCCGTGCCACCTCCTCCAAAGGAGGACATAAAAACAAAGAGGGTAATTTTAAAACAAAACACAGGCGACTGAAAGGTCGCCCCTACGATTCATCACTCACAATTTACAACTTATCCAAAATTTGCCTAAAATCTAAATTTATGATATAATAAAAATATATTAAAATAATATAAATATAAACAATGGTAAGTATTCAATTTTGTGGGGGGGCAGGTTCAGTGACAGGAGCTAATTATGTCATAGATAATGGCAGGATTAGATTTGTAGTAGATTGTGGTCTGATTCAGGGGGGGCGGGAAGCCGATGAGTTAAACTATGTGCCTTTTGTGTATAATCCTGCTGATATAGACTTTATGATAGCCACACATACTCATATTGACCATATTGGTAGAATACCAAAATTAGTCAAGGAGGGCTTTAGAGGTGAGATATATTCCACTTATCCTACCGAAGAATTTGCTGAGGTGTCTCTTAGGGATACTGTATCTATTATGGAGCATGACCATACCCAAGTTCCTTTATTTGGTGCTGAAGATGTTGATCAGTCTGTGGCTCAATGGCGGGGTAGAGAATATCATGAAATATATGAAATAAATGAAAATATTTCATTTAGATTTCAAGATGCTGGTCATATTCTAGGTTCTGCAATCACTGAAATATGGGTTCTAGACCCAGAAAAAGGCAAAAGAATTAAGTTGGTTTTCTCGGGAGATTTAGGCAATATACCATCAGTACTGCTAAGGAAATATGACTATATAGCCGAAGCGGACTATGTGATAGTAGAGTCCTGTTATGGAGACAGAATTCATCAAAAATTAGCTGAAAGAAAAGAAATCTTAAAACAAGCCATCAAGGATACTATAGATCGAAAGTCTGTTTTACTTATGCCTACCTTTTCTATAGAGCGAACTCAGGATATATTATATGAATTAAACGATATTATTGAGAATCATTCAGGGAATATCCTACAGAGAGATAAGGTAGGTAAAATTGATGTTTATCTTGACTCACCTCTGGCAATTAAGGCTACTAATATACATGCTAAATATACTCAATACTATAATCAAGAGGCTAAGCAATTATCCAAAACTGATGATATTTTCGATTTCCCATTTTTGACCTTCACGGAGAGTAGAGAAGATTCTATGAAAATAAATAGTCAACCTCAACCCAAAATGATAATGGCAGGTTCTGGTATGTCTACCGGAGGAAGAGTTCTGTATCATGAGGAGAGATATTTGTCTAATCCGAAGAATATTTTACTCTTTGTCGGGTATCAGGCACCATATACTTTGGGTAGAAAAATATTGGAAGGCCACAGCCCTGTATATATTCATAATCATCCTATAGAGAATAAAATTGAAGTAAGAAGAGTGGAGGGATATTCGGCTCATGCGGATCAGGAAATGCTATTAGATTGGTTGTCAAAAATCAAAAACTCTACAAATGTATTCGTAGTTCAAGGTGAGCAAGAAGCCTCTCAGACTCTAGCAGATGCTATCAAAGACAATTTGCATATTCAATCTCAAGTGCCTATAGAAAATGAAATAGTTATATTAAGCTAAAATTTATGCAAGAATTATTTTATCCAGAAAACATAGTAATTATTGGGGCATCTCGTAATAAATCTAAAATTGGGTCTATAATTTTTCATAATATACTCAAGACTAATTATAAGGGAGATTTATTCTTGGTCAATCCATCAGCAAGGCAAATCGAAGGATATCCAGTTTATAAGGATATTAGTCAATTACCGCAAGGTATAAAATTAGCTATTATAGTTATTCCAGCTCAATTTGTATTACAGACTATAGAAGATTTGGGTAAAAAAGGAGTCAAATATGCAGTAATTATCTCAGCAGGATTTAAAGAATCAGGAGCTGAAGGGAGAAAACGAGAACAAAATTTAGCTAAATTAGCAAAATTATACGGAATTAGAATTGTCGGACCAAATTGTCTAGGGATTATTAATAATGACTCCAACAAATATGCCTATAATGGTTCTTTTGGACTATTGTCCAATCGTACTGGGAATATATCTTTGATTTCACAATCAGGAGCTTTAATCTCAGCTTTTATCAATAAAGCAGATAAGTTAAATATGGGCTTCAATAAAATTATTAGCCTAGGGAATAAATTAGACTTAGACGAAGTAGATGCTATTAAATATTTTGAGAAGGATGATAAAACTAAAGTAATTAGTCTTTATCTGGAAGGTATGTCAAGACCAGTTGAATTTATAAAGGCTATAAAGAATTCTAATAAACCAATTATTATACTAAAATCTGGTAGGTCAGAGAGGTCAAAAAAAACTATTCAATCTCATACAGGTTCTATGGCAGGGGATGGAGTAATCATAGAAACTATAATGGAAGAAGCGGGAGCTATTATGGTGTATTCCTTGGAACAATTTTTTGACACTGTGCAAATATTCTCCAAATTTCAAAGCGTTTCACGATTTGGTACAGCCATTGTCACTAATGCTGGAGGCTTAGGAGTTTTGTCTGTAGATGCTAGCGTAGAGTTTGCTCTTAAATTAGCTAAAATCGAGCCTAAAGCTATTCAGCAATTAGAAAAAGTTCTACCCTCAGCTGCCAGCACTCAAAACCCAGTAGACATATTGGGAGATGCCGACTCTCTTAGATATCGTGAAACTTTGCAGATTTTGGTCAAAGAAAAATCAGTTAGCTCAATCATTGTTTTAATTAGCCCCCAAGTTATGACACCTCTTGCAGAAATAGGTAGAGTTATTCAAGAATTGGCTACCAAAAATCCACATAAACCAATTATTACGGTAGCTGTAGGTGGCGAAATTGTAGAAAAATTAAATAATGAACTAAAAGATATCCCATATTTTGACACACCAGAAAGAGCAATAAGAGCATTAGCTTGTCTTTATAAGTATAGTCATCAGACTTCAAATGCAAAACTATGGGATGAACCTACCACCTATGTCAAAAAGTCATCTATACAAGATATCAATCAAGCATTGGATCAAGATAAAGAGCAAGGATTATTAAGTGCTTCTTGGAATACGGTTATCCTTATAGCCAAAGAATTATCATTAGAATTGCCTAAAACCTTATATATACAGTCCAGCTCAGATATAAATAAAGTCGATAAAAAATTACAATACCCCCTAGTACTAAAAGATATAAATCCCAATATATTACACCGTACAGATGCAGGGTTAGTTCAATTGGGAGTAAACAATTCAGATGAAGTCAAGCAATTTTATAAAAAGCACAGAGGTAGCCAAATTATAGCCCAAGAACAAGCCAAAAAAGGGATAGAAGTATTCGTGGGAGTCAAGAGAGACCCTCAATTAGGGACATTTCTTTTATTAGGCTCAGGAGGAATATATGCCGAGATTCTAAGCGATATGGCTTTTGCTAGTATGCCAATTACCAAACCATATATTCTAAAAGTCCTCAAAAGAACCAAGATTTATAAAATACTAAACGGAGCCAGAGGTATAGAATACGATATAAATTGGCTCATAGATACAATTTTCCAACTCAATCTCTTAGTATATTCAGTCTCCTCAATCCAAGAATTAGATGTCAATCCAATTATAGTTTATCCAAAGGGAGGTTGTATTCTAGACTTCAAGGTAATTATATAAATTTCCCCTAGCTGAGGGATTATCCATATTTTTTGCCCCCCCTTAGGAGGGAGTCCCCGGAGGGGGAGGTTGGATTGTATTTTGTTTTCGTAGCGGAGGGTTTCTCCCTCCATTTTTTTATCGTAGGGGCACACTCCTAGTCACATATGTTTGGTTGTATGTTCCTTGAGCTTTTGTCCTCCCTTGGGGGAGGTGGCCTTTAGGCCGGAGGAGGACTGAGCTATTTTGTCCACACCCAGTCACTCCCAAACTAAAGTATGGGAGTGATCACTCTTGCTAGCGCGGGACATAATACAATACTACCCAGTCAGGCAAAGCCTGACACCACTCAAGAGGGGAATTTTTGCTAAACACTACCGGAAGGTATATCTCATATCTCAACTATACATTAAAATCACAATATGCTATGGTATAAGTATATCAGTATAACTTTTATAATATGAAAATAGATATCATTGCTCAAACTCAAGCTAATACAGATTATCGTAAAGTGATTGCTACGGGAGCGGATAGTCAATTAGTTTTGATGAATTTACAACCAGGAGATGATGTGGGAGAGGAAGTATATGGTGAAGTAGATCAGATTACGGTAGTGGTTGATGGCACTGGTAGATTAGAAATGCCGAGGGAAGATGGTCCAATTGAGGTTGGAGATTGTATATTTGCACCAGCCGGAGTAAAACATAATATCATCAACGACTCAGAGGGAGAGCTTAAATTATATACTATTTATGCTCCTCCAGAGTATGAACCTGGTTCAGTGCAGGCAGAGGATGATTCTAATCCGGAAGATGATATAATTGAGGATTTGGATAATTTTGATGAATAAACTATGAGAATACTGATTATAGAAGATGAGGCAGATATTGCGGACACTCTCAAGATATATCTTGAAAAGCAGGGTTATGCGGTAGATGTAAAATATGATGGAAATACTGGTTTCTCGGCTCTAAAGCTAAATCCATATGATTGTTGTCTGTTGGACTTAAATTTACCTGGTAAGGATGGTATGGAGATTATTAATGATATTAGAGAATCTGGTAATATTGTGCCGGTAATTATGCTTACGGCTAGGTCTCAGATTTATGATAAATTAGATGGCTTCAAGCATGGGGCGGATGATTATATGACTAAGCCTTTCCATTTGGCTGAAGTTGTAGCGAGAATCGAGGCTGTGATTAGGAGATTTTCAGATAATAAAAATTATAGTCTCTATCTTGAGGATTCTGAAATTATCCCAACACAAAATAGAGTTATAAAGGGCGATAAGATGATTGATTTATCTACTAAGGAGATGCGACTTTTGGAGTATTTGGTTCGCAATCAGAATCGTATTATACCTGCTGAGGAATTACTAGAACATGTTTGGGATGATTCGGTAGATATATTCTCTGATACTGTCAAAACCCATATTAAGACTTTAAGAAAGAAGATAGACCCCAATAAAACAATGATAAAGACAGTCAAGGGCAAGGGTTATGGCATATTATAAATACCTTCACATTGTATTCACCTAATATAAGTTATTCTATTTATAGAATCATCAAATGATTCTGTATTAACTAAGAGACAACAATATGAGATACCAGAAACATTTTGTCCAAAGTAAGATGAGGGTACTCGGTGAGGCTCATAGTAGAACAATATTAGGACCCCAAAGGCAGGTTCTTGGGCACCATATTATCCATAAAAAAGATGGGGCTCAAAGGATTTGGAAGGGCAAACCTAGTCAATATTAGATATAATTTATTGCAATCAACTTAAAGCTAACAATACAGTTCTTTATCTATACATAGTAACTAATCAAATATCTTACTCATAAGATAAACACTCTCCTTAGTGTAGAGCTGAAAATAGAGAAAGTCTAACTTTCTCTATTTTCTATGGTATAATTTTTATATATGCTGAAATATATTCATACTTTACAATTTAGACTAACTATGTATTATACAGGTCTTTTTGTATTATTAAGTTTGATTATAATTATTACTTTGAATTTGTTGGCGGTCAGGTATTATGATAGGACTGCTTTGGGTATAGATGGTCTTTCACAATATAATTCAGTTTTTTCGGAGCTAAGAGATGGCTCATTTCCCCAAGATAAATTTCTTGAAGTTATTAGAGATATTAGGCAAAGTGATCTGGCTACGATTAGAAGAAGCTCATTTTTTATCTTTGCTATTCTAGTAGCTTTGTCTTTGGTTGGTGGGAATGCAATTTCAGCTCAGGTCTTGAGTCCTATTAAAGATATTAATAAACAGATTAAGGCCATTCAGGCTGAATCTATTGAAAAAATATCCTATCCCCATATTGATGAAGAGCTGCAAGAATTAATATCATCTATCAATGAAATGCTTCTGAGGCTAGGTAAAAGTTTCCGTTCTCAAAAAGAGTTTATAGAGTATGCTTCTCATGAGCTCAAAACGCCTCTTTCGGTGATGATGGCCAAAACAGACTTAATGTTGATTGACTCTAAATTAAGTAAGGATAATATAAAGTTAACACAAGAAATTCAAAATAAAATTGACTATTTGAATGATCTGATTAATGACTTATCTTTATTATCTTTATCCAAAGAGCATTTGCAATTCGAATCTGTAAGTATTCAATCTATTTTGGATACTATTATTAATAATATAACGAATAAGGCCAAAGAAAAAGATATTAATATTATCCTAAAAGGACAAAATTTAGATAAAAAAATAGAATTAGTTCCGATTCTAATTACTCAAGCTGTTGAGAATATTATAGAAAATGCTATCAAATATTCTAAAGATGGTAGTGAAATTGAGGTTGAGACTAAAATTCATAAAAAATTCTTTACTATGTATATCAAAGACACAGGTATTGGTATCCCGGAGCATTTGATACATAGAATCTTCGATAAATTTTATAGAGTGGATAGCTCTAGGTCAAAGCATACAGGTGGGCGAGGACTAGGACTTACTTTGACTAAGGCTATTATAGAATTACATAATGGCACAATTCAGGTAAAATCAGAAGAAGGTGTCGGAACTGTCTTTACATTGCATATTCCGATAGGATAGCTTATTTTGTCTTTAATAATTTGATTATAAGTATTGTAAAGAAAATTATAGCATTAACTGTAACAATTGTAGCTCCGGTAGGAATATTAAAAATAAATGATATAATTATTCCAATTAGAATACTAATAAGAGCAAAAATTATAGATAAAATTATTGTATTTTGAAAGCTTTTGGCTATTTGTAAGCTGGAACTTGCTGGTAATATGATTAGAGCTGATACTAATAGTGCTCCTGCTAATTTGATACTCATAAGTACAGTAAGAGCTGTGATAATGGAGAATAAAATATCTAATATAGTTACAGGAATTCCACTAATTTTGGCTTGTTCAGGATTGAATGATATGGCCATAAATTCCTGATAAAATAATATGATAACAGATAAAATTGCTATAGAGCCCAGAATAATAAACAATAGCTCCTGCTGAGTAATGGATAATATATTACCAAATAAATAGCTAAATATATCTATATTAAAACCTGTTGAGATACTAGATAAAATGACTCCTACAGCAAGTCCTAGAGAAGCTAAAATTCCAATAATAGCATCTCCCTCTATAATATGATTGCGAGTCAGCGCATATATGATTAAGGAGGCTAGTATAACCAAAGGGATAGCTGTCACTAAGGGATAAAATCCAAATACAATTCCAATTGCAATAGCCCCAAAACTTATATGAGCAAGTCCATCCCCAATCAAAGACATTTTTCTTAAAACTAAAAAGACTCCCATTACCGCACAGACAATACCTAAGAATAGTCCAGCTATTATAGCTCTCTCAACAAATTGATATTGTAATATATTAATTAGATTATTCATGTTGATGACAAATCAAATGCTTGGCTTCTTCTCCAAAATAACTGCTCATTTTATCAGAATTACAAATATCACTAAACTCTCCCCAGAAAATCACCTTGGTGTCTAATAGGAGTAGTTTTTTGGCATAAGTACCTATATCACTGGTATCATGGGTTATTAAGATAATAGCTACTCCTCTTTTATGTAAGTTTGTGACCTGCTCATAGAATACTTTTCTAATTTCAGGATCAAGAGCATTGGTAGGTTCGTCTAGAATTAATACTTTTGGGTTGGCAACCAAAGCTTTAGCTAACCACACTCTTTGCCTTTGTCCTCCAGATAAATCATGGATTGAAGTTTTGGCTAGTTGAATAATCTCTAATTCAGTTAGAATATCTTTCACTCTTTGTAATGATTTTGTATCCAATATTCTTGGGACTCTGAGAGAAGATATTAGACCTAGTGATACTATTTCTTCTACGGTAGCAGGAAATTGATGAGAATATTGATTAAGTGTTTGTGGTAAGTATCCAATATAATGCCAATTTCTAAATTTATTGAGTGGAGTCTCCCATAGCTTAATTTTTCCTGTATAATTATTTAGATTGAGTAGGGTTCTGATTAGAGTAGATTTACCCGCTCCATTAGGACCTGCAATCCCAATAAAGTCATCTTGATAAATGTCAAGACTAATGTCATTTAACACTTGGATATTATTAAACTCTACAGATAATTTACAAACAGATATAATTGGATTTTTCATACTATAAAATATTATAGCATTTATTTACACTCAAGACCAATACTTAAATTTTCTAAATTTTGCTTCATAATATCTACAAAACTAATTTTAGATTTGAATTGCTCGGCACTAATATTATGAGCTCCATTTAATTCAAGAACTGGTACTCCAGTTTCAGAAGCAATTGTATTAGCTATTCTAGGTTCAATTAGCTCTTCACTAAATATAGCTTTGGCTCTAGTTTCTCTAACTTCTTTTACTAATTTAGCTATATCCTGAGCCGATGTATCGCTATTAGGGCTCAATTCTTCTGTAGTAATGTAGTCGAGTTTATATTTGCGAGACAGATATTCGAAAGTTCTATGTCCAGCTTGGAGTATAGTTTTATTACTACATTTAGCAAGAGTATTACTGTAATCAGTATCAATTTGTTCTAAAGCTGCAACTATACTATTCTTATTTTGGTCTAAATTATTATTGTCTATTATATTTAATTCAGATATAGACTTTGAGATATTATTAGTAGCAATTATAGTATTATTAAAATCTAACCAAAAGTGAGGGTCTAAATTGGAGCCAGATTTATTTTCCTTTTCTTCATCCTCGTGCCCATGTTCATCGTCATGTGAATGATCATCAGTACTTTCTATAAAAGTGATGTCATCACTGGCATTAATGATTTTTACGGATTCAGGAATATTAGCTACAATATCTTTGACCCATGGTTCCATAACATCTCCAGTATAAATAAATATATCAGCTTCTTGAATTTTGATAATATCTTGTGGAGTGGGTTCAAAAGAATGTGGTTCTACTCCAGGAGGTAATAACAATGATACTTCAGCTTCCTTACCTACTAATTGACTTGTAATATCATAAAATGGAAATAGGGTAGTAACTATAATAGGTTTTATTATTTCCTGTGCAGGTTCTTGGTTACTAGATGTGTTCTCTTGTGGATTTGGTCTATTTGCAAATACTATAGCTGCCACTCCTAGAGCTAACAGGACAATAATCAATAATAATCTTGATGCTTTCATATTAAAACCTTAATTAGTAATGTATATCAATATATTACACTATATGCAAATAATTTGCAATAAAAATATTATATAGTATGATATAATGTATTATATGATTAAATTTATTCGTAGATTTATAGGTATAGTATTAATAAGTGGGATCACGTTCATCACCTATACTAATGCTACTATTAACCATAATCCCAAACAATTTATTTTTGATGATGTTGACAAGGTCTCAGAACATAAAGTTGGAATGGTTTTAGGTACTAGCGAGAAAACTATAGGGGGAGGAGCTAATCCCTTTTTTGTGAATAGAATTGAGGCAGCTACTAAATTATACCAAGCAGGTAAAATTAAAAAAATTCTAGTCAGCGGGGATAATGCAGATATTTCTTATAATGAGCCTAAAGCAATGCAAATAGCTCTGTTAGATAGAGGTATACCAAAAGAAGATATAATATTAGATTATGCAGGTTTTAGGACTCTTGACTCCGTAATTAGAGCTCGTGAAGTATTCGGGCAAAATGATTTGATTATTATATCTCAAGAATTTCATATAAAAAGAGCAATTTATATTGCAAGAACCCTCGGTATAGATGCACAAGGATTTGTAGCCCAAGAAGTCTCAATGAAATTCAATGCCAGAACTCAAGTAAGAGAGATCTTAGCTCGTACTCAGGCTTGGATGGATGTGCATATTCTGAGTCGCCAACCAAAATTCTTGGGGGAGAAAGAAGAGATTATATAAAAAAAGAGATGTTAGAATTAACACCTCTTTTTTTATAAATAATTAAAACTTAAGCAACTAAACTCTTATTAACAGTTCTAATACAAGTAGTACAAGCTTTTACTTTAGTCCCATCTGGTAGTGTATATGGTTGTACATTGACTTTTTGAACATATTTGCTAGTTGGATTGTAATTCCCACGCAAAAGTTTACGTTTAGTTACAACCATAGCTTTTTTGGTACAAATTGGTAATTCACATCGTCGAGACATAGTATAAATTTAAAATTATTATTGAGATTAATTACAATATATGGTATCATTATACCTGTTAGATAGATAAAAGTCAACTCATATAAATTTATGGATCCAATTTTAGTAGTATTTCAAATCACTATTTTAGTTTTTGCAGTTATTATTCATGAAGTCTCTCACGGAGTAGTGGCTCTATCTTTGGGAGACCCTACTGCCAAATTATCTGGTAGACTGACTCTCAATCCTATCCCACATATAGATATTTATGGCTCTATTATATTACCTCTTTTGATGGGACTCGCTAGCGGAGGCGCTTTTGTGTTTGGATATGCTAAGCCAGTACCATTTAATCCCTATTTATTAAAAGACCAAAAATGGGCTCCGGCTCTTGTAGCCCTAGCAGGGCCTGCTTCTAATCTCGCACTTGCAATTTTTTTGGGAGTATCCTATAGAATAGCTGCAGTTTTTACTAATATACCAGCTGAAATTGGGCAATTATTTGGAATAGCAGTAATTACAAATATTGTACTGGCGGTATTTAATTCCGTACCTATTCCTCCATTAGATGGATCAAAAATTATAGCTCCGCTACTGCCAGATAAATTTTTGAGAAGTGAGTTTTATGCTGCGCTAGAGCAACAAGGTATGTGGATAGTATTGATTTTTGTATTCTTTGGTTTTGGCCTAATTAGTCCTATTATTGCTGAACTTGCTAATTTGATTATTGGGTAGTATATGGAGCATTTGCAATTAATTGTATCAGGTCGGGTTCAAATGGTTAGATTTAGAGTTTTTGTAGTAAAATTAGCTAATAAATTTGGTATTATTGGTAGTGTAGAGAATATACCAGATGGTACAGTGAGAGTAGAGGCTTGGGGAGAAAAAAATCAACTTAAAGTCTTTAGGGATAAAGTAAAAAAAGGTTCTCGCCTTTCAAGAGTTGACAATATAGCTGAGTTTTGGGATAATAAAGACTATATTGATGAGAAAAGAGAGTTTAGAATAATACATTAAAATATATGCAAATACTTTTAATTTCAAATGTAGATAAGGTTGGTAAAAAAGGAGAAATAGTAAATGTGGCAGAGGGATATGGTAGGAACTTTATCTTAAAAAAACAATTAGGCATAATCCCTACTGCTCAGGATATAACTAAATATAAAGCTAATCAATCCAATCAACAAACTAGGTCACAAGCAAGATTATTAAATTTACAGAATTTACAGGCTAAATTAGAAAATTATGAATTAGTTTTGCAAGTCAAAGCTAATAATGAGGGACATTTGTTCGGGGCTATCAAGGATACAGATATCCTAGAGCCCTTAAATAGAGAGTTTGGACAACTCTTAGACAAATCAATGATAAAAATCACCAGTCCAATCAAAGAATTGGGACAATACAATATAGATATTCAGCTTACATCTACTATCAAAACTAAGATTACACTCTATGTCAAGTCAGAAAAATAATAAAGCCAAGAAAAGCAACCCTAAATATATTTTTGTAGTAGGTGGAGTTATGTCGGGAGTCGGTAAAGGTATTACCACCTCCTCAATTGCTTTAATTTTGCAATCGCGAGGTTTTAAAGTGACGGCAGTCAAAATTGACCCCTATGTCAATGTTGATGCTGGTACTATGAATCCGCTAGAGCATGGAGAAACTTTTGTCTTGGCTGATGGATTAGAATGTGACCAGGATATGGGAAATTATGAGAGATTCCTAGATACCGAGCTTACCCGTATTAATTATATGACTACGGGTTCAGTTTATCAGTCTGTGATAGAACAAGAAAGAGCTCTTAAATTTGGAGGTAAATGTGTTAGTGTAGTGCCCCATATACCTAATGAAGTTACAGATAGAATCAAAAAAGCCCAAGTCACACATAATGCAGACATTACAATTATTGAAATTGGGGGTACAGCAGGAGAATATGAGAATTTACTATTTCTAGAGGCTGCCAGACTATTAAAGTTAGAAAATCCACAAGATGTTTTATTTGTCTTGGTAAGCTATTTGCCAATTCCAAGTAAAATTGGAGAGATGAAAACTAAGCCGACCCAACATGCTTCAAGACTTCTAAACAGTGCTGGAATCCAAGCTGATATGATCGTAGCAAGGTCAAGCCATCCTCTAGATGAGGTTAGAAAACAAAAGTTATCTACTATGTGTAATATAGCTATAGATGATGTGATCTCAGCTCCTGATGTGGATAGTATTTACCATGTACCTATTAATTTTGAAGTAGATAATCTATCTACTAAGCTATTGAAGAAATTAGATTTAAGACCAAAGAAAAGAGATTTAAAAGAGTGGACAAGCTTTACTCAAAAGATAGATAGTTCTAATAAAGAATTAAAGATAGGGATAGTTGGCAAGTATTTTAATAGTGGTAATTTTGTCTTGAGTGATGCTTATATTTCAGTCATCGAGGCTATCAAACATGCTAGTTATTTTTATAAGCAAAAACCAGTCATAGATTGGATAGATAGTTCAGAATTTGAAACAGATTCCAAAAAACTAACCAATCTCAAACAATATGCAGGTATTATAATCCCAGGAGGTTTTGGTGAGAGAGGAGTGGAAGGAAAGCTTAAGGCTATTCAGTATGTCAGAGAAAACAAAATTCCATATTTAGGATTATGTTATGGTATGCAATTAGCAGTAGTGGAATTTGCCCGTAATGTTGCTAAGATCAAAAATGCACATACTACTGAGATTGATGATAAAACCGAAAATCCCATTATCACTACAATGGAAGGTCAGGATATTAATATTCAAGATGGAGTGATGGGAGGTACAATGCGATTAGGTGAGTATAGTTGTGAAATAACACCTAAAACCTTAACTCGTAAATTATATAATTCAGTTCAAATTCTAGAAAGACATAGACATCGTTATGAGGTCAATAATCAATATAGAGAAGAGTTAGAAAAAGCGGGCCTTACTATAGCAGGTATTAATCAGGACAATAATTTGGTAGAGATAATAGAATTATCTAATCATCCATTCTTTATTGCCACTCAATTCCACCCAGAATTAACCTCACACCCACTTAACCCACATCCTCTATTCAAAGGCTTTATCAAGGCTTGTCAGAAGAGATAGCATAAGTTGGTAAAAATAAACTCTTCACAAAGTGATATATTTATGCTATAATACAATTATATTGTATCATTTATAGGGAATAGAGAATATGAGTAAGTCAGTTAAATCAGTAGTTAAACTACAAATTAAAGGAGGTAAAGCTACTCCAGCTCCGCCAGTAGGAACAGCTTTAGGCCCCCATGGAATTAAGTTACAAGAGTTTTGTATTAAGTTCAATGATGCTACTAGAGACCAAATAGGAGAGGTAGTTCCTGTGGAGGTCACAATCTATGAGGATAGATCTTTCGATTTTGTTCTCAAAATTTCACCAGTCTCAGCTCTTATCAAAAAAGAATTGAAACTAGACAAAGGTTCAGCCACTCCTAATAAAGCAAAAGTTGGTAAGTTAACCAAAGCTCAAGTTACAGCTATTGCAGAGAAAAAACTACCAGATTTGAATGCTTTTAATATAGAAGCAGCTATGAAAATAGTAGAAGGGACAGCCCGTTCAATGGGTATAGAAATAACAGAGTAGGAGAGTATTATCTTTAATAATATTCGTTAGCACTACATAATAATGACAATTATGAGATCCAAATCATATCGTAATATTGTAGAGAAAGTAGACCGTACAAAAGTCTATCCTTTGACAGAAGCAATTGAATTAGCTTTAAGTTTATCAAGGGCTAAATTTACTGAAAGTCTTGATGTGCATATTAAGGCTAACCTAAAAGGTACCAAAGGTCCTCAGTCGGTTAGAGGTGGTATTATTTTTACCAAGCCAGTAGCTAAAGGTAAAACAGTTTTAGTCTTAACAGAAGATGAAGCTAAATTAAAACAAGCCCAATCAGTCGGTGCGGATCGAGTTGGAGGTAAAGAGATTATAGATGAGATAAAGCAGGCAGGTGGGATAGATTACGATGTAATTATAGCCACTACAGACTTTATGAAATTTGTAGCTCCTGTGGCTAAAATTTTAGGCCCAAAAGGGTTGATGCCATCACCTAAAAACGGTACAGTTACTGATGATGTAGAGAGAGTAGTACAAGAATTTAAAGCTGGTAAAGCAGAGTTTAGAATGGATAAAACAGGTGTAATTCATCAAGCAGTTGGAAATGTTGCTTTTACTGTTGAGGAATTAGAAAAAAATATACGAGATTTTGTAGCTGAAGTAAGAAAACATCAGCCAGAAAAAGTTAAGGGAGAATTTGTAAAGAATATTTACATATCTCTTACTCAAAGTCCATCTATTAGAATTAAATTATAGAAACCCTTTTATAATCCACAAAAAAGAGTCTAATATGGGCTCTTTTTTGTGTATTGTGGATAACTATAATGCGGTGACAACCTTAGGATAGTATGCAATATATTATAGTTTAGAACTATAAGGTTTGCCCATTGTGGATAACTGTTAATTAAGTGCCTTTCTAAAACAAGCCATAGTGTCTAAAATAGGCTTTTTTATACTATATATAGTATAAAAATTGCATATATAGAATAAGTTTGCTATAATAATTTCACCGTTTATAATAATAGATAAATATAATATATACTGATATGGCAGTCACACAAATCACCAAAAGAGATAGATCCGTTGTAGCTTTCAATCAAGCTAAAATCTGGAAGGCAATTAGTAAGGCTTTCTTGGATGTAAAACAAAATTTCACTGCTGAGGAGGCAAAGCAAGTAGATGGAGTTACAGAGTCTGTAGTAGAGGCCTTAGATGCTCAATTTATAGATAATTGTCCTACCGTTGAAATCGTACAGGATATTGTAGAGAAAAAATTAATGGAGAGAGGCTTTTATGATGTTGCTAAGGGGTACATTTTATACCGTAAGGCTCATGACGATGCTAGTAGGGAAGAACAGGCTAAATTAGAGGGAGCTCATTCTACTCTTACAGTTCGCAAAGCTTCAGGAGAAGTAATTGCCTTTAATCGTTATAATATAGTCAAAACTATATCTTATCATATCAAAGGATTAGAAAATGATATTGATATGAACTTGATTGTCTCAGGAATTGAGAATAGTATTTATGATGGGATGACTACTAAAGAAATCTCTCAGATTATGATTATGACAGTCAGATCTTGTATTGATAGAGACCCCGCTTATTCAGTATTGACAGCAAGATTATTATTAAATACTATTTATGAGAGTGTCATTAGTGAAGATTTGGATTATGAGAATTTAGACAGCCTATATAAAAACTCTTTCATTAATAATATCAGGTCTGCCGTAGAGGCTGGATTATTGAGCCAAGATATGCTTGACTATAATTTAGAATGGCTAGCTAGTCAAATAAAACCAGAAAGAGATGGATTATTTAAATTCTTAGGGATTCAGACTTTATATGATAGGTATTTTATAAAAGATCCAATTACCAAAAAAATGTTTGATACTCCACAAGGATTTTGGATGCGAGTTGCTATGGGATTAGCTTTGGTTGAAAAACCTGAAGTTAGAGAACAAAAAGCAGTAGACTTTTATGAAATTATGTCTCAGATGTATTTTGTACCATCTACTCCAACTTTATTCCATGCTGGAACTAATCATCCTCAGCTATCTTCTTGTTACCTCAATACGGTTGAAGATGACTTACATCATATCTTCAAAGTCATCGGAGACAATGCCCAAATGTCAAAATGGTCTGGTGGAATTGGAACAGACTTTACTAACCTCAGAGGAATTGGAGCTCTAATTAAGGGGACCGGAGTAGAAAGCCAAGGCATAGTGCCTTTTCTTAAAATCGCTAATGATACTACGGCAGCGATTAACCGTAGTGGTAAAAGACGAGGAGCAGCTGTAGTCTATCTGGAGACTTGGCATTTGGATATTGAGAATTTCTTGGAGTTAAGGAAGAATACAGGAGATGAGAGAAGACGAACTCATGATATGAATACTGCTAACTGGATTCCAGATTTATTTATGGAAAGAGTCAGACAAGATGGATATTGGACATTATTCTCTCCAGATGAGACTCCTGAGCTACATCATATTTATGGTACTGAATTCAATATAGCTTATAAAAACTATGAGAGATTAGCTGATGAAGGAAAAATTAGACTATTCAGAAGAATGAAAGCCAAAGACCTCTGGCGAAAAATGATTACTATGCTTTATGAGACAGGTCATCCTTGGATTACTTTCAAAGACCCATCTAATATTCGTTCCCCACAAGATCACACTGGAGTCATTCATAATTCTAATCTGTGTACCGAAATTACCCTTAACAATTCAGCTGAGGAAACTGCAGTTTGTAATCTTGGGTCTCTTAATCTAAAGTATTTTGTAAAAAATGGAGTTTTTGACCAAGAATTAGTCTCAAGAGTAGTCCCAATTGCCATTAGAATGCTAGACAATGTGGTTGATATTAACTTTTATCCAACCAAAGAGGGAGAAATTTCTAATAAAAGACATCGTCCTATTGGGCTAGGTATTATGGGATATCACGATGCTTTGTATCAGTTAGATATTAATTTTGACTCTGAGCAAGCAGTAGAGTTTGCTGACTCTTCTATGGAGGTAATTTCTTATTATGCTATTTTGGCTTCTAGTAAATTAGCACAAGAAAAAGGTGCTTATGAAACATTCAATGGTTCCAAATGGGATAGAGGATTATTACCAGTAGATACTATTCAACTCTTAGAACAAGCTCGTGAAATGCAAATTTCAGTAAATAGAATAGAGCGATTAGATTGGTCAGTAGTCAGAGAATCAATCAAAAAATATGGAATGAGAAATTCTAATACTATGGCTATTGCTCCTACTTCTAATTTAGCTAATATTACTGATGCGATACCAGCTAATGAACCAATTTACAAGAATCTATATGTAAAGTCTAATCAAGCGGGTGACTTCACGGTTATTAACTCTTATTTGATTGAAGATTTAAAGAAAATCGGTTTATGGACTTTAGCTATTGCAGATAAGATTAAATATTTTGATGGTTCGATTGCTAATATTGTTGAAATACCAGATAAGCTGAGAGAAAAATATAAGGAAGTCTTTGAAATTGATCCAAAATGGTTGATTAAAGCTGCCGCCTATAGAGGTAAATGGATGGATCAAAGTCAGTCACTCAATATCTTCTATAGAGGGGTATCAGGTAAAGAAATAGCTGATGTGTATATGTATGCTTGGGAAATGGGGGTTAAGACTACTTATTATCTAAGGACTTTAGCTATTTCACAAGTAGAGAAATCTACAGTTAATATTAATGAATTTGGAACCACTCATCGCAGAGATTTTTCTCAAAACCCAGTCACTTCTACTAATATCGTAGCCACTGATGACACTATTGTAGAAACTATATCTACTTCTCACATAGTAGAAGCTAAAAATGAAAATCCATCCTCCCCTATAGCTGAGCATCCACCTCTACATCCATCAAAGTCTAATATCTTTGCGGTTATAGAGGGGCAGATTTGCGAGTCTTGTCAATAAATTATCAAACTATAAAAACTACTATTATGCCTATTACACAAACAAATCAAAGAGTTAATATCAATGACAGAAGAGTCATCAATGGGAAAGATGCTGATGTGGTGCAACTACATCCGATGAAGCATACTTTTGCTTGGGATGCTTATTTGACTGGAAACGCTAATCACTGGCTTCCAACTGAGATTGGAATGCAGATTGATGTTGAGCAGTGGAAATCCAACAATGTTTTGACTGAGGATGAGAGAATTGCCTTCAAGACTGTTCTGGGCTTCTTTACTACAGCTGATTCTCTGGCAGCTAATAACTTGGTTTTGGCGACTTATAAGCATATTACTTCTCCAGAAATCAGAATGTATCTATTAAGACAAGCTTATGAGGAGGCTATTCATACTCAAGCTTATCAATATATGGTAGAAAGTTTGGGCTTAGATGGTGGTGAAATATTTAATATGTATAGGAATATTGAATCTATTTACAATAAGGCTTCCTTTTTCTTGTCATTTAATGAAGGTATTTTTGACTCTAATTTTAAAACCGGTACATTTGAATCAGATCAAAAATTCTTAGAGAATTTATGTGTATTCTCATTAATTGTAGAGGGTATTTTCTTCTATAGCTCCTTTGCAGTTATTTTTGGATTTCAGCGACAGAATAAACTACCAGGGAGTGCTGAGCAAATCCAATATATTATGAGAGATGAGTCTAATCATCTTAACTTTGGGGCAGATATGATTAATACTATCAAACAAGAGCAGCCAGAACTATGGACGCAAGAATTTCAAGATCATATTACCGATTTGATTAAAGAGGCGGTTAGTCTTGAATATGAATTTGCTATCACTTGTTTCCCAAAAGGAATTATGGGAATCTCTCAAGATGGATTTAGACGCTATATTGAGTATATTGCTGACAGGAGATTGCAAAGAGTGGATTTACCTATTGTATATGGAACAGAAAATCCATTTACTTGGATGTCAGAATCAGTTGATCTTGCTAAAGAAAAAAATTTCTTTGAGACTAGAGTTATTGAATATCAAACTGGCGGAACTCTAGATTGGTAATAATATTGGAACTGCCATACTATAAAATAATTATTTGCAAAAATATTTATTTTATAGTAAAATATTAATATTTATTGATACATTATAAAATAATGTTCTTGGCAAAGTGGTTTTTATTTTAATTTAAATAGAGATTAGTTTGCCAGGAATATTGTTTTTCTCCTGGCGGCGAGCTGATTACTATGACGCTTCAAAAAATGATTACTAGAAAAACTGCAGAAGATTTTGGTTTGTCCACATCAACAACACTACAAACCAATACAAATCCTGAAATTGCAAACTGGTGTCAAGTTGTTAGTGAAGCAATTTCTCAGAATAGTGCATTAGCTCAATGTTATGAGCTGGAGATTACAAAGGGATATGACTTTATTAGAGTAAATCTTAGAAATAGGCATAATTGGATTCTTATAAAAAACTTAATTATAATTCATATCAAACAGAAGATAGTTTATGGTCAGTGCTCAAGTTCTACAGAAAAAGTAAAAGAAACAGTAATAATAATAGAGAAATCAAATCCATTTGCAGGTATAAATAAAACTTTAGCAAATGAATGCGTAAATAAAGTAGTATGTAGTTTTTTGAGAGATTATATTTATTAGTAGGTACAATAATTCCCAATCCGTAACTTCAAAGAAGATGCGGATTTTTTATTTTTTATGATATAATTAATATTAAGATAAATTTTAATTATGTCAGACTATATAAAAGCATATCAGGAATTAAATTTACAACAAAAACAAGCAGTCGATACTTTAATCGGTCCGGTGATGGTTGTGGCAGGTCCAGGTTCTGGTAAAACCCAGCTTTTGTCTCTGCGAGTAGCCAATATTTTGAATACTCAAGATGTTTTGCCTGAGAATATCATCTGCCTTACCTTTACTGATGCGGCTGCCTATAATATGAGACAAAGATTGGCTACTTTCATCGGCAAGCAGGCTTATAAGGTCCATATCTATACCTTTCATAGTTTTGGACAAGCTTTATTAAAGGATTATACAGAATATACAGCAGGTCTTGAAAGAGTTGCTATTGATGATATAGTTATATCTGAAATTATTGGAGATATTATATCTAAATTATCTTACAATCATATTCTAATCCCTAAAGGTGAGGACAGAAGCAATCTAATTCGGAATATAGCTAAAAGTATCAACTATATCAAACAAGCTGGCTTAAATCCATCTGAATACGCACAGATTTTAGAACGAAATCAGGTAGAATATCAGCAAATCATTCCAATTATACAGGCAATTAGTAATATTTCTCTTAGAGGGAATAAAGAGAGATTAGATAAACTAGCTCAAATCCATACTTTAGCTTCATCTATTCCAGATTTAGATACAAGTAATTATTTCAAATCTTATGGTAATAGTCTCAAAAAGTCTCTTCTAGAAGCTTTAGAAGAGACTGAATTATTAGATAATAAATACACTCCCATTTCTAAGTGGAAAGACACTTATCTGATTAAAGGATTAGATGGAAAAAAGACTTTAGTAGATGCAGAGAGATTAGACAAACAAAAAGCTATTGCTACAATTTATCAAGAATATCAGGATTATTTGGATAAAAATCAACTATTAGATTTCTCAGATATGTTGTTGAATGCTCTTGGTCTACTTAAAGAAAATGAGGGTCTGAGAGATAAATTACAAGACAAATATCAATTCATATTGGTAGATGAATTTCAAGATACTAATGAAGCTCAAATGCAATTAGTTTTGAGTCTGGTGGGAAAAAACCCAGCACCTAATATATTAGTGGTGGGGGATGATGATCAGGCTGTATATGGATTCCAAGGAGCTGACGTCTCCCATATGCTGTCTTTTCAAAATAAATTTCCCATTGCTCAATTAATTGTACTAACCAAAAACTATCGCTCAAGGCAAGAAATTTTAGATATTGCTAGAAATGTGATTACTCAAGGTAAAGATAGATTAGAAAATAGAATTGAAGCTTTAGAAAAAACTTTAGAATCAGAAAAATTAAGACAAGATGGAGATTTAGCCTATTATGAATTCAAAAACCAAGCTCAAGAATATACTTGGATTGCAAGTGCGATAGAAGAATATCGCAAACAGCAAAAAGACTTATCAGAAATTGCTATAATAGCTCGTAATCATAAATCTCTGGAGGCAATAGTTCCATTCCTATCAGAATACGATTTACCAATTGACTATGATAAACAATATAATTTATTAAATGAGACTATAATTCATCAGTTAGTTGTGATATTACAATTTATTTATTCATTAACTCCTAGTCAATCACCTCGTAATGATTTATTACCAGAAATTTTGAGTTATTCATTCTGGGAGATAGATAAACTAACTATTTGGCAATTTTTTCAAAAAAGAGATTATCAACAAACATATATTGAGAAATTATACAAATCAGAATATGCTTCTCTGCAAGAAATAGGGCAAATGTTTCTAAATTTAGCAATTCTATCTGAGTATGAAACTATAGAAGTTATTATTTTCAAATTCATAGGTTCAATTAATGTTAATACAAACACTAATTCCAAATTCCATAATTATTATTTTGGCAACAATGCTTTTGATCTAGACCAAAACACTTATATCGCTAATTTAGCTAAAGTAGAGTCTTTTATTCACAGTATAACTTCTTATAAAAAAGGCAAAAGAATTACCCTTAAAGATGGGCTTAGTACGATTAAAGCTTATCAAAACCAAGGAGGAATGAGGGTTAACTTATCTCTGAATAGTGGTCAGAATACAGTTAAATTGATGACAGCTCATAAAGTTAAAGGGCTAGAGTTTGAGACGGTGTTTGTAATAGGAGCACATGCCCAAGGTTGGAGTAAACGAGGCCCATCTTTCCCATATCCATTCCCAATTAATTTACCTATTGTGCCACAACAAGATTCGGAGGATGACTTTCTAAGATTATTATTTGTAGCTTTAACGAGGTCTAAAATTAATTTATTCATTACTAGTCATCTATATGATGAAAAGGGTAAGGAAAGAACTTCTTTACCCTATATAGATTTTTTAGAACCCAAACCAACTCCCCATATAAATGAGCAAAATTTAACTCAAGGTATTTTGAAATCTATGCAACCAGAGTCTCTATACTCACAAGAAATATCCTTTTTAGAAGGAGTAGTGCAAAACTATAAATTAAGTGCTTCACATATTAACAAGTTTGTAGATTTAGAATATGGAGGTCCACTTAGTGTTTTAGAATCAGTCTTATTAAGATTTCCATCCATTGCAACTCCAGCTATGACTTATGGGAATATCATACATAAGGTATTCAATTATATTTCTATTCAAACTCAGTCTAGGTCGGGATTCCCTGATTTAGATGATTTGATGAATTTTGCAATAAAATCATTATATCAAGAGAAGCTCAGCGTATCAGACACAGCTTTAGTATTGAATAAAGTACAAGATCATTTACCACAATTAATACATTCCAAACAAGATGAGTTTTTGATTCCACATCAATCAGAATATAATCTGGGACAATTGTTTATAGAGTTTGAAGGGGTACCTTTAGCAGGAGTAATTGATAGGATAGAAGAGTATCCTACGCATTACACTGTAGTTGATTTTAAAACTGGGACTCCAATTCTAAACTGGGACAACAAACCTAAACCTAATAAATTAGAAGCCTTTAAGAGGCAATTATATTTTTATGCTTTATTACTAAAAGTAGCGGGACAATATCAGGATAAGCCACTAAAGGGTAGAATTGACTTTTTGGAGCCAACTATAGAAGGTGAATTTATCTCACTTGATTTAGTAATTACAGATAAAGATATTGATTATATTTCAAATTTAGTACAGATTATTTATCATAAAATATTAAGTTTAGATTTTCCTGATATCTCAATCTATAAACAAAATAATCAAAATACAAATGATTTCATACAAGATTTATTAGACAATAAGATATAATATAATGAGAATAGGTATTGACGCAAGATTTTTTGGCACTAGTGGTAAAGGTTTAGGAAGGTACACTCAAAAGTTGGTGGAAGAGCTGGAAAGTATTGATCATAATAATCAATACTATATTTTCCTAAATAAACATAATTTTGAAGAATATCATCCCAAAAATCCTAATTTTCATAAAGTATTAACTAATATTCCATGGTATTCTTGGCAAGAACAAATTATATTTCCTAATATTCTGACAAAATATAAATTAGATTTAGTTCACTTTTTGCACTTCAATGTTCCAATTTTATATAGAAGAAAGTATTTTGTCACTATACATGATTTGATTCTATTAGAATATCCTACTCGCAAAGCTTCTAGATTAAATTCTATAATGTATTCTATTAAAAATTCAGCCTATAGATTGGTTATTATGAATGCTATTCATACAGCCAAAAAAGTAATAGCTATATCCAAATATACCAAACAATCAATTCAAAAACACTTTCATATCAAGGATAATAAAATAGCAATGATTTATGAGGGGGTAGATTTGGAAAGGTTTAATCCATTAAATGCTCAAGAATTTGATTTTGCAAAATTTCAAATTCAACCGCATAAATATATATTGTATGTAGGTAATGTATATCCTCATAAAAATATAGATAATTTAGTCAATGTATTTTATAATCTCAAGCAAAAAAATGATATAGACAAAGATTTAAAGTTGATACTAGTAGGGAAAAAAGATTATTTTTTTGAAAATATTATCAATCAAGTTAAGACTTTGCATTTAGAACAATCAGTTATATTCCCCGGCTATGTTGCAGATGAAGAATTAATATCTTTATATGAGAACAGCTTATTTTATGTGTTCCCATCTTTATATGAGGGATTTGGATTGCCTCCACTAGAAGCTATTGCTCTTGGAGCTCCCATTGTTATTTCCAACGCAACTTGCTTACCAGAAATATTCGGAGAACATATAGAGTATTTTGACCCTAAATCCAAAGATAATATGGAAAAAGTTTTATATTCTTTTATTGTCGATAAAGAAAAACGAGAATTACAAAAGAAATATCATCAAAGCATCTTGAACAATTATTCTTGGTTAGATATGGCGGAAAAGACAAAAAAAATGTATAATGACAATATGGTATAAAAAATTGATATGATAAAAAAAAGCTCATCGATTATAGATTTGAGAATTACTCCAATTAAATCTAGAAAAGATGAGGAGTCTAAGAAAGAGTATATTACTTCAGCTAACGATTTAGGAGAATTAGCCGACTTCAACTTACCACTTATTGGAGAAGAGATGGATTTCAATCCCCAGCATAATATTAGTTTGGAATTAGACATTCCTTTAGAATTAACCTCAAAAAATAAAATATTAAAGTTTGACAATTATCCAGTTTATCAAGAATCAATAAGAATAGACTTTATCCCACATTCAGTCAAAAGATATAATCATAACAGGTATAAATTTTTCAATCATATAATACAACTATTCACAATTAATAGGAATACATTATATGTTGCCAGAGCATCAATGGGGGTATTCATATCACTCTGTCTTATAATGACCATTAGTATTCCATCACTTAGAATGATTAATAATGGGCTTCGAGTCAAAGACAATCTACTTTTACAAGCAGCCGCTAGCGAAAATTTATTAAGTTCGACTAATAGAGATAATTTTAATTCTTTATCAACTTCACTCAGTGAAATATCTAAGGGGCTTGATAAAAGTTCTGAAGATATATCATCCATACAAGGGAATCTAAACTTATTACTATCTATTTTACCAGGATTATCTATAATACAAAATAGTAGTAATTTGACTGCCAATATTTCAGAAGTTATAGCTATCACAGGAGATTTGTCACAGGCAATAGAGCCATTTGTAGCTCAAGAAATCAATCCTTTTGATTCAACTAAGCAAGTTACTTTGGTTGATGCTATGCAGAAGATTCAAGATTTAAATAAAAAGTTAGTGCCAGCTTTAGATAAGTTATATGCTAGCTTTGAGAAATTACCAATTAATTTTGTACCAGGATATAGAGGGGATGTACTCAAACAATTATCCCAAGATATTCCTAGATTAAAACAAGCTATTATCGATTCTGACCCATATATAAATATATTTTTAAATTTTGTAGGTAGTGATATTGTCAAAAGATATTTGTTTATATTCCAAAATAATCAAGAATTAAGGGCTACAGGAGGTTTTATAGGTAGTTTTGGTATGATGAATATTGATAGAGGAGTAGTTAAGAGCTTGGATATTAAAGAAATTTATAACCCAGATGGACAATTAGCAAAAAATATTCTAGCTCCAGAACCATTACAAGAATTGACTACTCGCTGGTATCTTAGGGATTCGAATTGGTTTGCAGATTTCCCCACTAGTGCCAAAAAAATCATTTCATTATATGAAAAAACTGGTGGAGCTACTCCAGATGGAATTATATCTCTTACCCCAACAGTTATAGAAAGGTTACTCCTTATCACGGGCCCAATTACCCTGGAGGAATATGGTGTGACCATTAATTCAGATAATTTTGTCAAAATAACTCAATATCAAACTGGAGTTAATTATGATAAGTTGGAAAATAAGCCAAAGCAATTTATATCAGATTTAGCTCCAATTTTAATTAATAAATTATTATCATCAGATGCTAGCAAGTATCAAAAAATTATAGAGGCTCTTAATAATTCATTCCAAGAAAAGCACATATTACTCTATTTCCTGGATTCAAATTCACAAAACATTGTCAATAAATACAATCTGGGTGGTCAGTTGTATTCTACGCCCAAAGATTATTTATCCATAGTACATACTAATATTGGAGGCTATAAAACAGATGGAGTAATGCAGGAGAATCTAAATATATCTACCAAAATACAAGATAATGGGAAGATTAATAATAAAGTAATAATTAGTAGAGAACATAAAGGTGGCAATACTGAATTTGAATGGTGGAATCAGGACAATATTAACTATATGCGAACTTATATACCTAAAGGTTCAAGAATATTGAATGTATCAGGATACACTAAGAAGGAATTAAAACCGATACTAGACGGCGTGTCATCTTATGAGCATGATTCTGATATCAAATCCATCAATGATACCTTGTCCTACAATCAGGACTGGGGTATTGATATCTTTGAGGAAAGTGATAAATTGGTAATAGGTGGTTGGGTTATAACAAAACCTGAAGATATTAGTAATATTATGATAGAATATGAATTACCATTTGAATTAAATTCAAATGATATTTATTCTTTAATTTTACAGAAGCAATCAGGAACTCTAGGAGTAAAATATCAATACAATCTGGATTTGCCTGATAACAAAAAATCAATCTGGCAACAATCATCATTAGATTTAGAAAATACGGAAACAGGGTATAAGGTCACAGATGGGGTTCTAAGGACGGATGAATTTATAGGTGTACAAATTAAGTAGAATATATGAATATCAAAGAAAACATAGCCTTAAGTACTTTATCAACTTTCAAGATAGGGGGAAAGGTAAAATACGCGGCTTTTGCTGAGAATAATGATGACATTATTTCGAGTTTGAGATTTGCACAAGAAAAAAGTCTCCCAGTAGGTATTATTGGAGCTGGATGTAATTTATTAATATCAGATGATGATATTGATGGATTAGTACTCAAAATGAATACGAGGGCTATAGATGTCCAGAATACACAACTATTTGCAGAAGCGGGTGTGTCTTTGGCAGCTCTTACTGCTTTTGGGCATAAAAATAACTTAACTGGACTTGAGTGGGCACCATCAGTTCCATCTAGTGTGGGAGGAGCTATTAGAGGGAATGCGGGAGCTTTTGGAGGAGAGACTAAAGATAGATTAAAGAAAATTAGAATATATAGAGCTGGGCAAATTATAGATATTGATACTGATGCAATAGGCTTTGATTATAGATATAGTGGATTTAAAGCTCAGAATAATAAAGATATTATTTTAGGTGGATTATTCGAGCTTGAATTGGGCGATGTAGCATCTAGTCAAAAACAAGTTAGAGATAACATTATCAAAAAAAATCAGAATCAACCAGTGGGGGTATCTTGCTCTGGTTGCATATTCAAGAATTATGAAGGAATAATCAACCAATCATTAATAGATAAATTTCCAGAATTAGCGAGTTTTGTCACAAATGGAATTATACCTAGCGGATACCTGATAGAAAAATCAGGCTTAAAGGGTATGAGTTCAGGGGCTATACAAATTAGTGATAGACATGCTAACTATATGATCAATACCGGGGATGGGAGATTTACAGATGTAATAAACTTAATTCAAATAGTCAAAGATAAAGTGTTTCAAGAATTTGGTGTTAATATAGAAGAAGAAGTAATTTATCTACATCAGCAAATGAAACTGATATAAAATTCCTATGATTAATTATACTCCATTAATTATTACTATAATTTTGTCATATATACCTAGTTTTGCTTGGTTGGGCTTTGTGCTATCCCAAGATGTACACCCAGAAAAATCTACTGATATAGCCAAAGCCTTTATATTAGGAAGTTTTATAGCAGTTCCAATAGTTCTATTTTCAGTTTGGGGTAGAGAAGTATTAGATATACTATTAATGACAATTCCAAACACCTTATCTAAGTTTGTTTTTGGAGCTGTAGCTGAAGAAGTATTCAAGGGAGCTTTCATTTATTGGTTCGCTATTAGTACTAGTAAATGGGATGAGCCTATCGATACCTTTGTATACGCTGCTACTCTGGCTCTCGGTTTTGCTGGAATTGAGAATTTAGTTTATGTACTTACTTATTATAAAGATGATTTTGGAGCTATACAGCAATTATTAGTTTTAAGAGCCTTTACATCTCTACTGATACATATTATATCTAGCTTTTTATTCACATATGGATTGGTTTTATATTTCAAGTATAATCATAAAATAAATGGAATTTGGCTGGCTTTAGCTGGAATATTATTCCATGGACTATGGAATCTAGCTATAGAAGTATCTAGTGTCAGTGGGGGCATTATAATAACAGGGTTTTATTTTATAGTATGTATCCCATTGTTCATCGGGATGATTTTTACGATTAAACATCTAAGAATAAAGTCTAAATTATGAATAATACTGTATTTTCAATAAACCCTTGCTTTTTTTTGTAATATTTGGTATTATTATGTTAATATGATAGTTTATATAACAATTTATTTCAAATTATGTCTAGTATTTTAAGAAAATTAACAGGAGCTGTAGATTTTGAAGAACAAGCAGTAATAGAAGAAGACATCCAAGATGACTTAAGAAGTAGATTCTCTGATGTCTCAGACTCAGAATCCAATTCCGAGGTTGAATATGTTACTGATACAAAAATTTCTACTCAAACTACATTCCAAACAGAAGATGACCTTGTAGAAGGAGCACTCACTATAGATGTTTATCAGACAGATAATGATATTGTAATTGTATCTACTATTGCTGGAGTAACTGCTAAAGATTTAGATGTGTCTATTACTAATGATATGGTTACTATCTCGGGAGAGAGAAGAAATTCAGTAAAAGTCAAGCAAGAAAATTACTTTTATCAAGAATGTTATTGGGGGCCATTTTCTCGTTCAGTAATTTTACCAATTGATGTAGATGCCGAAAAATCAGCCGCTGAACTTAAAGATGGAGTTTTGACAATTACCTTACCAAAATCAGAAAAGGTAAAGATCAAAAAAATTCCTATCAAATAATTAATTTTACAAAACATCTACCATCAAAAGTAGGTGTTTTACTTTACTATTGACTAAACTTGTAATTTAGGATATAATAATTACAAAGCTATAAGCCAGAGACCATAAGCAGTATTATTACAAAAGTCTTATGTAGGCAAATCAGTAGAAAATTTCTACGTTTGTAATGTCTCGGCTAAAGGTCGAGCTTTTTTGTTAAATTATATAGATGATACTATTATGGCGTTAACAAAATCACTCAAAAGAGAAATGTTACAAGATTTGCAGGATACAATCTATTCTGCACAAGGTATGGTATTCACTGATTTTCAAGGATCAAGCGTTTCTGCATTACAAGGTCTTAGGACTAAGTTAAGAGCAGAAGGTGCTAGTTATAAGGTAGTTAAAAAAACCTTATTCAACAAAGCTTTGCAAAATACAGGAGTAAACTTATCTTTATCAGATCAATTACCAGGCAACCTTGGTGTTGTTTTTGCTAATGATCCAGTTTTTGGGGCTAAGGTAATTTGTGACTTTGTAAAATTAGCTCCCAAAAATACCTTTACTTTAGTTGGGGGATTATTAGATGGACAATATCTTGTAGCTGAGCAAGTAAACACTCTTGCTAAATTACCTTCAAAGGAACAATTGCAAGCTCAAGTATTAGGAACTCTAGCGGCTCCTATGACACAATTCTTGCAAGTAACCTCAGGGGTAGCCCGTGGTCTCGTAACTGTCTTATCAGCTTATAGAGATACCAAATAATTAAGTTAAGTATAATCATATGTCAGAAGGATTCATAGTACCAGAAAAATTTGAAAAGATTGTTGATGAAATCAAGAACCTTAGTGTTATTGAATTATCAGAACTTGTCAAAGTCTTAGAAGAAGTTCTAGGAGTTTCAGCTGCAGCTCCAGTAGCAGTAGGTGTAGCAGCACCAGTAGCCGGAGATGCTCCAGCTGCAGAAGAGAAATCTACCTTTGATGTTATCATTGAAGATGCTGGAAGCTCTAAAATTCAAGTTATCAAAGTAGTTAAAGAAGCTACTGGTCTTGGATTGAAAGAGGCTAAGGACGTTGTAGATGGAGCTCCTAAAGCTGTTAAAGAAGGAGTTTCAAAAGCAGATGCTGATGAACTTAAAACCAAGTTACAGGAAGCAGGAGCAACAGTTGTAGTTAAATAACTGACAACCTTACTCTTTGCAAACAAAAAACCCTCATTAATCGGGGGTTTTTTGTTTTAGATATGGTATAATAATAATATATTAATTTTATCAATATATTATGAAAAAGGGAGTATATTTAGGTATAGATGCAGAGTTCACAGGACAGCATCCGCATAAAAATGCACTGATTGAGCTGGCTATGATTGTGCTCGATAAAGACTTAAAGGAAATTGCTCATTATCAAACCTTGGTGCAAGTTCCTGAGGGCTTTGAGATTACTGAGGAGGCAATGCGTGTCAATAAACTAGATTTAGCAAGAGTCGAGGCCGAGGGAGTTTCCTATGCTGAATTAGTACAGCAAATTATTAAATTTGTAAGAAAATATTTTAAAGATAAGCCAATCTTATTTGCTCATTTTATTACTATGGATTTTGCCTATCTTAATTATATTTTTGGAAGTTTAGATAAAGATAAATTATTTTGGAAAGAATTAATAGGACATAATGTAATTGATACCAAAGTCCTAGCCAATACTATTAATTTATTACAAATTAATAAAGGGAAAGAGCCTATGTTCAAGTCTACCTCTTTATCTAATCCAGGAGGTTTGACAGATATTTTTAATATTAAAGATTATGAAGCTCATACAGCTCTTGGTGATATCCGGGCAACTAAACAAGTGCTCGTAGAATTGTTAGATATTTTGAATAAAATATAGTATAATAAAATTATAAACTAACTTTTAATAATATGTCTTATATAGAAAAATCATTCAATATTCCTAATACCACTGGTTTGTCTGAAACACAAATCCAATTACATCTTGGACTTTATGCTGGATATGTCAAGAATACTAATCTTTTATTAGATAAAATCAATACTCTAAAAGGGGGAGAAGATACAGTAGTAGTCTCAGAATTACAAAGGCGACTAGGTTTTGAATTCGATGGAATGCGATTGCACGAGTATTATTTCTCTCAATTAGCTGAAGGTAGCAAAACTTTGGGCATTGATTCTAAATTAGGACAATTAATGACAACTCAATTTGGGTCTTTTGATAATTATATAGCTGATTTGAAGCGAATTGCGAGTACCAGAGGTATAGGTTGGGTCATTACTTATTATGACGCTGAGAATAATAGTCTCATCAATGCTTGGGTAGCGGATCATGAACTTGGACATTTGGCGGGACTACCAATTGTATTTGTAATTGATTTATGGGAGCATGCTTTTATGGTAGATTATACCCCAGCTACTAAGGCTGATTATGTCGCAACTTATCTCTCAGCCATTAATTGGTCAGTCGTGGAGATAAGAATATAAACTAAATTTTTGCATAGATTATGAATACTAATCCTTTAATAGACTTGAGCTTTAATACTCCAGAAGGATTTATCCCTTTTGGAGAAATCCAAAACTCTCATTATATTGAGGCGATTCAATATCATATAGAAATTGCTAAGAGTAGAATTAAGGCTATTGAAGAATTAGCTGAGCCAAACTTTGAGAATATAATTGAGGCTTTGGAATACGCTACCTATGAGGTTCAGTATATCAATCGTATAGCTGAGAATTTGAATTTAGCAGATACTAATCCAGAATTACAAGAAGTAATCTTAAAATTAGGTGAAATCACTACTAACTTTTGGAATGATATAGCTCTTAATGCTAAACTTTTCTCCCAAGTCAAGCGAGTCTATCAGAACAAAGAAAGCTTAAACTTAACTGCCCCAGAGCAGCAGACTTTATTAGAGGAGACTTATTCGTTTTTCACTAGAAATGGAGCACTATTAGCAGAGCAGCAAAAGCAAAAGTTAAGAGATATAGACTTACAACTATCTAATTTATCTCAAAAATTTGGACAAAATGTCCTAGCAGAGAATAATAATTATAAATTAGTAATCAAAGATAAGTCAGATTTGGTAGGAATTCCAGAGTCAATTATCTCTCAATATCAGAGTCAAGATAAGCCCAATGAGTGGATAGTAGATTTATCATACCCTTCCTATATCCCTTTTATGCAATATGCTAAGAATAGAAATCTGAGAAAAGAATTATTCCAAGCTTATAATACCAGAGGAGCTCAGGGGAATGAATATGACAATAGAGAAATCTTAAAACAAATCGCCTCTCTTAGGCAAGATAGAGCCCAATTATTAGGTTATCAGACACATGCTGACTATGTCTTAGAAAAAAGAATGCTATCATATCCAAGCAAAGTAGAAGCTTTATTAGACCAATTATTAGAGAAAGCAATCGATCAGGCTAAATTAGAAATTGCTGATGTAGCTCTGATTGCAAGTTCCGAAATAGAAGAGCTAAGAGCCTATGATTATGCCTATTATGCCGATAAAATCAAACAAACTAAATATAAGTTTGATGAAGAGCGAATTAGGCAATATTTCCCATTGAATCAAGTTTTACAGGGAGTATTCAATATAGCCAAAGAATTATATGGGCTACAATTTATACCAAGACCAGATATTCCTGTGTATAACCCAGAAGTTGAAGTTTATGAAGTCAAAGAAGCTAATGGAAGTCATATTGGAATACTTTATCTTGACTATTATCCGAGGGCAAGTAAATCATCTGGAGCTTGGATGACAGAATTTAGATTGGCTCATATGAGGGAGAATAAAAACTATACTCCCCATATATCCCTAGTACTAAACTTCACACGACCACAGGGTGAGACTCCAGCTTTACTTACTTTGAATGAAGTTCTGACCTTATTCCATGAATTTGGGCATGGGCTGCATGGACTACTAGGTAAAGGTAAGTATTCATCCCTCAATGGGACTAATGTCTATTGGGACTTTGTAGAATTACCATCACAATTGATGGAGAATTGGGTATATGAGCCACAGATACTCATCAGTATAGCCAAGCATTGGCAAACTGGAGAGCCTTTATCAAGTCAGGATATCGAAATTATACAAGCTGTATCATCTTTTCATGAAGCATCAGCTACTGTAAGACAAGTTCGACTAGGTCGATTAGATTTAGCTTGGCATTATAATACTAGAGAATTTAGTACCATAGATGTCAATACTCTAGAAGAGGAAATCAATCAAAGCACAGCTCTATTTCCAGCTGAGGAAGGAGTTTTGATTAGCTCAGCCTTTACTCATATTTTTGATGGGGGATATTCAGCAGGATATTATAGTTATAAATATTCCGAATTATTAGATGCCGATGCCTTTGAATATTTCTTATCTCAAGGTAAAGTTTTAGACCCGTCTATAGGAGCAAAATTTAGAGAGCATATACTATCCAAAGGCGGATCCGAACACCCAATGACTCTGTATAAAAGATTCCGAGGTCAAGAACCAAGAATAGATGCACTCTTAAGACGATTAGCAAAATCTACTAAGTAGATTAATACAAGCACTCTCCTTTAGATGCTAGGTGTGGAGTATTTTTTCTTCGTAGGGGCGACCTGTGGATATTATGTCCTCCTTTGCCTGCCTGCGGTAGGCAGGGAGGGGGGTGGACTTGAGCTAATTCCCCTCTCCACCTACGGTCGATAAATTGAGGGGTGGCAGGCTTACCTGACGGGGTGGAAGTTTTTGTCCTTACTCTCTGTCCTCCCTTGGGGGAGGTGTCACCGTAGGTGACGGAGGAGGACTGAGTTTGTGTAACTTGAGTTTCTGTCCTCCTTAGGAGGAGGTGCCCCAAAGGGGGCGGAGGTAGACAGGCGACTTAGAGGTCGTCCCTACAATCCAAGACAAACTTATCCATAATCCCAAAATTTGACAACAAATATAATAAAGTGATATAATATAAAATATATAATAAATAATATAAATAATATGAAAAATGATAATAAATTAAAAGGCTTCACTCTCCTAGAGATACTATTAGTAATAGCAGTTATAGGGATATTAGCAGCAATAGTACTAGTAGCAATAAATCCAAATAGACAATTAGCCCAAGCAAGAAATTTGCAGAGAAAATCAGATATTGATGTTATCTATAATGCATTAGAAATGTATACTATCAGAAATAGAGGGGCCATTTATCCTGGTATAAATTTTACACCCAAAGAAATATGTAATACAGGAGCAGAACAAGAAGATGGAGCTGCAAATTGTGAGGGAAAATTAGATCTAAGATCCTTAGTGCCAACATATATAACATCAATTCCAACAGACCCCCAAGGATTAGTATATCAAATTAGTAGAAACTTAGATAATAACAGCATTAGTATCACCGCCCCAAGTTCAGAATTAGGACAGACTATAGCCATAAATCCACCACCACCAGCAACCCCAGAAGAATTAATACAAAACCAAATAACAGTAGGAACATTAATCCCAACAGGGACACAACAATTAGTCTTAAATAGATTAGTATATAAGAATAATGCAGGAACCCAGACATATATAGATCCAGCCACTACAACAAAAGTATGTCCGACAGGGTATATAGCAGTACCAGGAAATAGTATGTATGGAGTGACGGACTTTTGTGTGATGAAGTATGAAGCAAAGGCAGTAGATGTAAGCAATCCAACAGTGGGATTAACCACTCCAAACACAGGATTTAATACAATAGCTAATGATGTTACATCCACCACAAGTGCCAGCATACCCCCAAGAGCCATAGCCAGTGTCGCAAGTGGATTTCCAATAGCTAGAATAAGTCAGCCCACAGCCGCTAGCTATTGTAGCACAGCAGGAGCAAGCCTTATTACCAATGCCGAATGGATGACAATAGCAAGGAATATAGAAGGGCAATTAAGCAATTGGACTACAGGCACAGCAGCCTCAAGTGCCATAGGAACAGGAGGTTTGTATAGAGGACATAGTGACAATAGTCCAGCTAATGCCCTAGCAGCAAATACAGATGACAATCAAGGTTATGAAGGAACAGGTAATACTAGCCCCAGCATAGAGAGAAGAACTCATATCCTAAGCAATGGAGAAACAATCTGGGACTTAAGTGGAAATGCATGGGAATGGACTTCTGACACTATCTCAGGCTTAAATAGACCAAATACTAATTCAGGTGGTTTATACCAAGAATGGACTACTATTATTAACTTTAAAAGTTTAAGCTATGATTTGACAAGACCTAGTAATACAGATTGGAATAGCACCCAGAATATGGGGCAATACCATGCTGGTGATGTGACTGGAACAATACTCTCAGGTTTGGTTCGTGGAGGAAGATTTGCTGCAGATGGAGGAATATATGCCATGTTTCTTGCTAATCAACCATCAAACACTGTTAATGATTTTGGCTTCCGCTGCGTAGTGCGGTGAGGGGCAACTGCCTCCTACGGGAGGCAGTGAGTTCAAGAATTCCATCATCGTATAAGGCCTCTGCGCCTTATACTTGATGAGGGGACTAGATTCTTGAACTCATCGCGCAGGAATTTTAGATAAAGATTATGTTTTCGTAGTGGAGGGTTTATCCCTCCATTGTGTTTTATATTCGTAGGGGCGACCTTTCAGTCGCCTGTATTGGTTGTTATGTACGCCCCCTCCACCTACAGTCGATAAAAAGGGATGACATAATAACCAATAGCAAAATTACTCCACCCCGCCCTGCGGGCACCCCTCAAAAGGGGAATTTAAGGCGACTTAAAGGGCCGACTCTACGATAACAATGTCGGCGGGGTCGCACCTATGAAAAAGAATGTCGGCGGGGTCGCCGACTCTACATCCTCCGCTATGAAAACACTATATCTCACAAAATCTTTTTATCTCAAGACTGCAAAATATAATAATACTGCCCATAATCCAAACCAGGAGGCAAGACTAATAGCCCAAGTATTAAAAGATTTGATTGGAAATGGGATAAACCCTTGTCTACGATTAAGGTCAATTAAGGTAGAACAAGCTATAGTCGCTGAGACACAGGATAAAATACACCAAGGGCAAACAGCTCCAATTTCAAAGAAGGCCAGATATGTCCAAATATAGGATATAATTACCGCTGGGATAGTTACGGTCATTGCAATTAGCATAAAAGTTTTGGATAATTGCTTATGAGTAAGTAAATATAATACAGTTAGCCAAGCCATAGGCCAGCCCATCAATCCAAGCCAAGAATTAGGAAAGCCAAACATAGTAGCATATTGACTATTCATCACTTTGCCACAGTCAATCCAGGCATTTATACTACAACCAGGGGTGTATATCGGATTAGTGAGAATCATAAACTTCTCATAGCTAATGGTGAAAGCTGCCCAAAAGCCTGTGATTGCAAATAGTAAGAGGATTATAGTATGCGGATAATTATTTTTTAGTTTAGTTATAATATGCTTCACAATAGTTATTATTTATATATATTTCTATTATAGCCTATAATGTCATTTATCACAAGTCAAAAGCTTGAAAAAAAGTCTTTTTGATGCTATAATTAATAACATTATTATTGATAAATAAGTATAATTTATGAAAATTACGAAAAAAGATTTACCTAAGTCTCAACTAGAGTTGACTATACAGATTGAACAGGCCGAGATGCTAAAATATATTGACCAGACAACAACTAGATTGGCAAAAAAAATTACCGTTCCTGGATTTCGAAAAGGGGAGGCTCCTAAAGAATTAGTGGCTAAGCAAATTCATCCTACTGATTTATTGAATGAAACATTCGAATATGCTATCAATGAGTCTTACAAAAAAGCAATTGAACAAGAACAATTATCTCCCTTAGCTAGTCCAGAGATTGACTTATCCAAGAAAGCTTCTCAAGATGGTTTAGAATATACAGCTATTATCAGTATAATGCCTGAGGTCAAGCTACCAGATTATAAAAAGTTGGTAGCTAAAATTACTAAAGAAACCGAAGATATTACCGATAAAGATGTAGAGGAGGCCAAAAAGTATTTGCAAAAATCTCGTGGCACTCAAAATATAGTAGATAGAGTAGCTCAAAAGGGAGATACTGTTAGTCTAGATTATATCTTGACGGTAGATAAAAAAGAATTTGATAAATCTGATAAAATGCCAGTTGAGATTGGAGCTGGTAAATTCATACCAGGTTTTGAGGATGAGGTCATCGGACTTAAGGCTGGAGATAAAAAAGAATTTGATATCAAATTCCCAGATGAGTACCATAATAAGGATATAGCTGGTAAAATCGGGCATTTTGCCATTACAGTCAATGAAGTACAGGAAGTTGTTCTTCCAGATTGGAATGATGATTTTGCCAAAGAATTAAGTAATGGGGAAAAAACTATTGCTGACCTGGAAGCTAGCTTAAAAGAAGGTCTTATTGCCGAGAGGAAAAATGAAATAAGGACTAATTATACTCAAGCAGTAGTCGATGCAATTTTGGCTAAGATTGAAGTTGAATTACCAGAAGTATTGGTTATGTCCGAGAGGGATAAGCTAATTCAAGAAATGGAACAAAAAGCTTTATACTCAGGCCATACTCTTGATGATGCTTTGTCTCAGGCTGGTAAGAGTAGAGATGAATTACTAGACGAGGCAATGCCACAAGCCGAATCCAGAGTAAAATTGATGTTATTGCTAAGATCTATCACAGAGCAACAGAATTTAGAAGCGGATGAGAAAGAAGTAGAGCATAGAATTCATCATATTTTGGAGCGATATTCTGACAAGGAGCAAAAAAACATTGATATGGATAGATTGAATCTTATTGTGAAGTCAGAAATCACAGATAAGATGGCTTTAGATTATCTTGGTAATTTAGCTTAGTAACTCAGTCCACCTCCGTCACTCCGTGCCACCTCCTCCAAAGGAGTACAGAAGCTAAAAAGTACAAAAACTGAAATACGGGCGACTGAAAGGTCGCTCCTACGAATAGGAGATGGCATAACTCGCAACTTATCTACGATCTAGTCATCTAGTACAACATTTATTTTACAAATTTCAAAATATTTATTATAATATAATCTATCAGCGCATATAGCTCAGTTGGTTAGAGCGCATCCTTGACGTGGATGAGGTCAATGGTTCGAATCCATTTATGCGCACTATGAAAAATATAATACCAAATCTTAGTCTATGTATTCAGATAGGTGTATTAGTTGGAGCTTTTCTAGGCTCTTTTTTTATTTTAGAATCAGTTTTGCTGATAGCTACAATCCCTTTTGTAATTGTAATATATTGGCTGTACAGAGATATTAGATTATTAATGTTAATTTGTCTTTTAGTAGCAATGATGGGTTTTGGATATTATGTAAATCATATTATCGCTAATTATAATCAAATTCAGGTCAATATACCTCAAAAATTAGAGAATATCAATATAATCATCGAGTCTAGTGCAAAAGTACAGAAATTTGGCTATCAATATAAAGTTTATATCCCAGAATATCAGGCTAGAGCCTTTATGACTATTGATAATAAAAGTTTGGAATATGGGACTCAATTAGAAATTAATGCTAAAACTTCTATACCGAAGGAAATGGGTATTAGGAGGTTCATATTAGGTAGAAATACACATATTTATATGACAATTTCTAAATATCAGGTATTGGATTCAGTTCCATGTCAATTACAATGCCAAGTTATCAAGTCAATTTCTAGTCTTCGGAATATGATTATAATGAGGATTGATGAAGCTTATCCGAATCAAGTCGGAGAGTTCTTGAAAGGTATTCTGATTGGGTATACAGATACTTTGCCCAATGATATTAAGGAGTCTTTCAAGAAAACAGGAGTTAGTCATATACTAGCTGTTTCGGGTTATAATATGGCTATTATTGTGATGCTAGTCTATCAGCAATTGATTAATAGACAAATAGCACGACCGATTTCTTTTTGGACAACTATTATAATTATGATTATTTTTACTCTCTTGACTGGAGCGGAAGCCTCTATTATGAGAGCTGGTATTTTTGCAATGCTTATATTAGGAGCCGAACAAATACAAAGATATGTGGGTGGAATAAGACCATTAATATTATGTGCTACTATTTTGGTTATCATCAATCCTTTTTATATAGCTTATGACATAGGATTTCAGCTTTCTTTTTTGGCAGTAATTGGGCTTATTATTTATGGTCAGATTTTCAAAACTTATACTGAGGGTATTCCTAGTTTGGGAGTTTTACCAATGATAGGGGAGACTTTTTTTGCTCAACTTTTAGTATTGCCAATTTTAATTTATTATTTTGGGCAGATTTCTATTATTTCAATTTTGGCTAATATTCTGATTGTACCTATTATCCCTTTAGCTATGGCATGGGCTAGCATTACTAGTCTATTTTTGAGCTGGTCAATTTTCACCTATCCTTTAGTTGTTATAATTCAATTGGTATTGAGTATAAACAAATATTTAGCCAGTATTGTTTGGGCTAGTATAGACATACCAAAACCATCTGGATTTATGGTAATATTGATATATATTATATTTGTTTTATGGTATTTTTGGTATAAAAAGACTAGAAAATTATGAAAATTAAAGTCATAATCTTTATCATTAGTTTAATAGTAGGAATAGCTGGCTATAGAGAATATAATCTATTATTTAATGCAAAAGATAAAATTTCTTTTCTCAATGTGGGGCAAGGAGATGCTAGTTTGATTACTTCCACAAGAGGTCATAGACTTCTTGTGGATTGTGGCCCAGACTCCCAAATAATCAACCAATTAGAGTCTAAATTAGGCTTTTGGGCTAGTCGTATTGATATGATTATAATAACCCATGGAGATAAAGATCATTATGGTGGATGTAGAGATGTAATTGAGAAATATAAAGTCAGTAAAGTAATGATTAATGGAGTTTTTGACTCCAAAAATCAAGATTATCAGTCATTATTGGAATTTATTCAAGCTAAGGGAATTCAGATGCTTCCATCAATTCAGGACACATATATTACTCTTGGTGATAGAATGGAATTACATTTATTAAATCCACAATACAATCTCTGGGAGAAGGATATTCGAGATGATAATTCAGAGTCAATAGTTATGCTGTTAAGAAGTACTAATAACAGTATTTTGTTAACTGGAGATGCGGATGAGTCTACAGAAGTCAAGATTTTATCACAATACCCTCAATTAGATGTAGATATACTCAAGGCTGGCCATCATGGTAGCAAAACTTCAACCTCAGATAAATTATTAGATGCCATCACTCCCAAACAAGTAATTATATCAGCAGGAGCTAACAATTCATATCAACATCCACATCCAGATATTATAAATAAAATAAAAATAAGAAATATAAAAATCCAAGAAGTCAAAAATTATATGACAGGTATTGACATTTTATTATAAATATAGTACTATGATAAAACTTGTTAACATTTTATCTTTAATTATATGGAGGAACAATTATTATCAAAACTTCGTCAACTAGATTTTTCAGATAAAGAATCTAAAGTTTATATGGCTTCACTAAAGTTAGGCTCAGCCCCAATTCAGAAAATTGCTAAATTAGCTACTGTAAATCGAGCTACTACTTATGTTGTAGTGCAGGGTTTTATGAATAAGGGTCTGATGAGTTCTTATACTAAGGGTAAGAAAAGATTATTTACTCCTGAATCCCCAGACAAATTATCATCTCTAATTAGAGAGGACAAAGCGGTTGTGGACGCTAAAGAAAATACCATTAATGAAATTTTACCAGCTTTAAGTAATCTTTATGATACTACTCAAGGTGGAAATAGACCACAAGTAAAATTCTATGAAGGTAAATTAGGTCTGAATGCTGTCAGAGATGAGGTTTTAAAGACTAAGTCTAAGGAAGCTTTTAGTATGTATAATCTAGATTCTTTGGAAGGAGTCTTTACAGAAGAGGAAAGAGCAGGTTTTACCAAAAAGCGTATTGCCAAGAAGATTAATGTTCACACAATATACTCTTCTTCTAAGGGAGATATTTTACAAGATTCAAAAATAGATAAAACATTATTTAGTTATATAGAACAAACTAAATATAATTCTCCAATTGATATTAGTGTTTTTAATGATAATTTAGCTATTACCTCTTATAAAGAGCCTATGATGTCGGTAATTATACAAAATGAATCCATCGCTAATGCTATCAGGCAAATCTTAACTTTAGTAGAAAAATCATATACAAAATAAAAATTTTGGGCGCCACACGGGTGGCGCCTTTAGGTTGTTTGGATTATTCGCACATGGCAGGAAGGGGTAGTTGTACAACTACAAGATAACATAAAATTCTAATCTTGTCAAATTTTTGTGAGAAAGTTAAAAGGAGAGTATTAATACTCTCCTTTTAACTTTGGTTAATTTATTTAGTTGTCTCTACAATATGAGTGAAAATTTGTGGTTTGCTCTCGGCCAAATAAGCTAGAATCTTTCTATCAAGCTCAACATTAGCTTTACCTAGGTTATTTATAAATCTACTATAAATAACTCCATTAGCTCGGCTAGCAGCATTAATTTTGGTCTGCCATAATACTCGTTTATCTCTTTTCTTGTTTCTTCTATCTCTATAACTATAACTCCATGCATGCAATAAAGCTTCTTTAGCAGCTTTAAAGTTAGTGCTTCTCCTCCATTTAAAACCTTTTGCATGCTGCAATAGATTCTTTCTTCTTTTACTTGCGGTTACTCCTCGTTTAATTCTCATAATATCATCTTAAATACTTATTGATTCAATACTCTCTTTAGTTTTTTGATTGAGGTATCAATAATCTGAGTTTTTCTTTTGGACCTTCTGGAGTCTCCAGACTTCTTAGCTAAGAAGTGATTCTGAGCTACTTTTAGAGCTACTACTTTGTCATTTTTGGTCAAAGTAATTCTCTTCGACAATGATTTACGAGTCTTTAACTTAGGCATATATTCAGATTATAAATTAAATTCTTAATTTGATGATATGTATTTTATCATAATTAAATCTTTTTTGCAAGTATTACGCTAAACCCTTGAGGAGATTTTTTTAATTCTTGCTCTAGACGGATATTTTCAGGCAAATTATTTAGTATATTTTTCATTTTGACAGCAGCCTGATCAGAGAAAGCTTTTTCTCTTCCTCGCAGATACATGTCTAACTTTACTTTATGTCCTTGCTCCAGGAATTTATATGTTTGCTTTAATTTTACTTCTAGGTCATGAGGTTCAATTTTGAATCCAATTCTGAGAGCTTTAAGCTCTATTTTTTTTTGCTTGGCTTTATGTAGTCTTTGTTGTTTGGATTGAGTGTATAAAAACTTTCCATAATTCATAATTTTACATACGGGTGGCTGGCCATCAGGAGCTATTTCGACTAGATCTAGACTGGCTTCACGAGCTTTCTGTAAAGCCTCAGCTATTGAGACTACCCCTATCATTTTTCCAGTGATATCTACTAACCTGACTTCAGGGTTAGTAATATTAGTATTAATTCTTTGATTTGTTTTTGATGATGGCTTGGCTTGTTGTGACATTTAGTAATGAATTATTAATAATTTTGTGGAGATGATGGGAATTGAACCCATGTATAGCCCAGAATCAGTATACAATTACTTAGAGAAGTAGGAAATTGCTTGTGAGTATACTATATGCTTAATTAATTTCCAAAGATAGAATATAGCAGAGCCACAAAAAAGTTTTGAATAATATTCTTTGTGGGCGAATATTATTCTATCAACATATATATGACACCAAAATTCTTTTATGTTGACTCAAAGATTTTGATGGCAGTTGCTAAATTAAATAATTAGGCTACTGCATAACCGAACCCGCTATAGGATCGGTTTGCAAAAGGTTTTGCATTTGGGTTTGTCTTGTCTTGGTTCTCGTGACAGACAAACGAGTTCTCATTGTATATAGATGCAAATGAACTAGCAAGCGAAACATCCCCGATTAGAGTTACTTGATTCGCAGCATTCTCTGTATAGATCTTTTTTCTTCTCTACTTCGAATACTTTGACGTTTATCAATCTTTTTCTTACCCTTAGCAAGGATAATTTCGAGTTTGATAAGGCCATGACTTAAGTATAGCTTAATTGGGATAATTGTCAAGCCTGAAGCGGATTTTTTTGCAATCAAAGAATCTATTTCAGATCTTTTTAACAAAATTTTACGAGGGCGGTCAGGTTCGTATTTGGTATCAATATGATTTTGATAATGGGGGATATTGCAATTTATCAAAAACAATTCATCATCTTTAATGGTAATATAAGCTCCTTTGAGGCTAGCTCTAGCTAATTTTACAGATTTTACCTCATTGCCCAATAACTGAATACCAGCTCGATATGTATCAAGTACTTCATAATCAAAACTAGCCCTGATATTATTAGTTAGAATTTTCATAGCCTTATAGTAAGATATTTTATTATAGCATAAATACATATCAATATGCTATAATAAAATATAATAATATAAATTTATATAATTTAGATATGCGTTTACTCATTAATGGATATTTTTTAGCAAAACCTAAAACTGGTATGGGGCAGTATTTATTGCAGATTTTATTGCATCAAAAATGGGCATTTGAAATTATGATTTTAATCCCAGAATATCTTAGAGATGAGACTAAAAATTTAGATAAGTCTCTTAAAAAAAATATAAAATATATCCCAATGCGGTATACCAGAAACGATTTATTAGCTCAAATGCTTTGGGAGAAATTTATTTTCCCCAAAGAGGTCCAAAAACAAAAAGCGGATATTGTCTGGAGCCCTCATCCTACAATCTCATATATTCCGAATATCTATCATATTATGACAGTTCATGACGTGATATATTGGAACTTTCCAAAATACATTCCTAATTGGAAAGTTGTATTATATGTAAAATTATTAGAAAAATCTATTCCTAAGGTAAGTCAAATTATTACTATATCCAAATTCTCAGCTCAGGAAATAGAAAATGTTTTTGGCATCCCGTCTCAAAATATTCCAATTATTACACCAGCTTCGCCTAAATTAGTTCTCAAAAACATAACTCCGATTATAAAGGGTAAATATATTTTTTATGAGGGGGGATTAGATATTAGAAAAAATATACCAAAATTGATTGAGGCTTTTAGTTTGATTACTAATAAATATCCTGAATTAAAACTATATATTGCTGGTAATTATTTCAAAAGCCCACTTATTCCAGATATACCAGCTTTGATTAGTCAATATAACTTACAAGACAGAGTCAAATTAATAGGATATATCTCAGATGAGGATATGACAAGATATATAAAATATGCTGAGGCCTTATTATATCCCTCATTATATGAAGGCTTTGGCATCCCAATTTTAGAAGGATTTAGCCTTGGCACTCCAGTCATTACCTCCAATATAGGTGCGACAAAGGAGGTGGGTGCGGAGGCAGCAATTGGGGTGAATCCAAGCTCAGCCAAATCAATAGCCAAAGGTATAGAGAGCATTCTAAATGATGATTTATTGAGACAATCCATTGTTTATAAAGGATCGGAAAGATTACGAGATTTTGATTGGTCTCAAAGCGCCTTGCAGTTAGAAGTGTTATTCCGTACAAAATAGTATGGACAATATCTATTTTATTTTGACTTTTTTGGGTAAATAGGTTATATTATAAGAAATTATTGAATAATAATAATATGGCAAGAATTAATCCAGAAATAGAGGCATTTGCAAAAATCAAGGTAGTTGGAGTCGGTGGAGCTGGTGGAAATGCTCTTAAGAGAATGATAGATTCTGACATTAAGGGAGTTGAGTTCGTGGCAGTAAATACAGATGCTCAAGATTTACATCATTCTCAGGCAGAGCATAAGGTTCATCTTGGCAAGAATTTGACTCGTGGTCTTGGGGCTGGGATGAATCCAGAAGTTGGAAGGAAAGCTGCCGAGGAAAGTAAAGAAGAGGTCTATCAAGCGGTAAATGGGTCTCATATGATTTTTATTACCGCCGGTATGGGTGGAGGAACAGGTTCAGGAGCCTCTCCTGTGATTGCTCAGGCAGCTAAAGAAAGCGGAGCTCTTACGGTAGCAGTAGTCACTAAGCCATTTATGTTCGAGGGCATTCAAAGAAAAAGAATTGCCGAGGCAGCTTTTGAGGAATTAAAGAAAAATGTTGATACAATTATCACTATTCCAAATGATAAAATCTTGAATATTATTGACAGAAACACACCAGTTCTAGATGCTTTCTCTATGATTGATGATGTTTTGAGGCAAGGTGTCCAGGGGATTTCTGATTTAATTACTACTCCTGGACTTGTCAATGTAGATTTTGCTGATGTTAGTGCGATTATGAAAAATGCAGGTTCAGCCTTGATGGGAATTGGAAGTGCAACTGGGGAGGACAGAGCAGTCACAGCTGCCAAGATTGCTATCAATAGTCCTTTACTAGACATTTCAATCAAAGGAGCAAAAGGAGTCTTATTCAATGTAACTGGAGGTAAGGATTTGTCAATGGCAGAGATCAATGATGCTGCTAATGTGATTATAGAATCAATTGACCCTGATGCACAGGTAATTTTTGGAGCAGTTATCAATGAAAAACTAACTGAAGGAGAAGTGCAGGTCACAGTGATTGCAACTGGGTTTGACAATAAAAATCCAAAAGTTCTTGTTGAAGAAAAAGATAAAGACTCTGTCCAGGAACCTACTTTAGAAGAGTTGCAAAAAAGAATTGATGAAGAAAAATCCAAAAAACAAGTAGAAGAAGCGCGACTTCAAGCAGTAGAGTCCAAGAAAGATGAATTTATCAGAAATGTAGAATCAGACCCGGAAGATGCCTTTGAGCTACCGGCTTTTATTAGAAATAAATTAAATAAGAAATAGGTATTTATATTACCTAGGGAAGGGTTTCTAAAGTTGCTTTAAATTGTCATCCTTCGGAGGAGGTGGCACGAAGTGCCGGAGGTGGATAACTCACAATTAAAACCCATCCACAATTTGCCAAAATGCAAACAAAGTTATATAATGAAATATATAAAAACCCTTAAAAAACACTTGACAAAATCTATGGGAGGGTAATATAGGGAAAATCATATAAACCAATAAACACATATGAACAAAAAACATAAAAGCACAAACAAAGGCTTTACCCTTCTAGAGATACTCCTAGTAATAGCGACAATAGGGATATTAGCGGCAATAGTATTGGTAGCCATAAACCCAACAAGACAAATAAACCAAGCAAGACAGGCAGCAATAAATAGCGATAAGAATACAATAGAGAAAGCATTACAACAGAGATTAATAGATACAGGGAGTTATCCAGTAGGATTAGATGGAGTACAAAGGAGAATATGTAGTAACGGTAATACACCACCAAACTGTGTAGATTTAAGCGGGCTAATACCAGATTATGTAGCAGCAATTCCAAGTAGTACCACCTATACAGTAGCAAAAGGGAATGATGGGAGAGTATATGTCAATACCACCAATACAGCAGCCAACTTTACTTGTCCAACAGGCTATATAAAAGTACCAGGTAATAGCCTGTACCAAACTAAAGACTTTTGTGTAATGAAATATGAAGCAAAAGTAGGCTCATCTACAGTAGCAGCCACCACCCAAGCAGCAGGGACTCCACAAGCAAGTATAAGCCAAATAGATGCCATCACTGCCTGCAGTCTCAATGGATCAGGCTATGGACTCATAAATAATAGAGAATGGATGACCATAGCAAGGAATATAGAGGCGCAAAATAGTAATTGGTATAATCCAACTACAACCCCTCCAGAAAATAAAGTAGGAAGTGGAGGCTTATGGAGAGGGCATAGCGATAATGCCACAGATTTAGGAGAGAGTAAAGCTTTAGCAGCAGGAGCAGATAATAATGGATATATAGGCACAGGACAGAGTGGATTTAGCATACAAAGAAGAACCCATACTCTCAGTAATGGAGAGACAATCTGGGACTTAAGTGGAAATATGTGGGAATGGACAAATGATAGAATAATGGCCGTAAATAAACCAACAGTAGGTAATGATGGGGAATTCACATCTATAACAGGATATGGAAGTTTAAGCTATGATTTAATTAGACCAGGTAATCCAGTATGGAATAGTAGCCAGAATATGGGAATGTATGTTATAGGAGGTCTGACCGGAATTAATTGGGCTTTCATACGTGGTGGAGCTTATGATGCTAATAATTATGCTGGTATCTTTCCTCTTATTCTTTGGGGGTTTGATTATAATTCTCATCCTAGCTTTGGTTTTCGCTGTGTGGTGCGCTGAGGGAGGCAGTGAGTCCAATAATTACCTCATCTTATTGGCCTTGAGTACCTTATACTCTGGATGAGGGGATTAAATTCTTTGACTCATCAGCTAAAATTTTAGATTAAGGTGTGATTTTGTGGCGGAGGGGTTATCCCTCCATCTTTTTACCGTAGGTAGAAAGATGGACTTAATACAATATATGCGACTTATAGGTCGGTCCTACGGAAGAAAGATATCAGTTTATTTGCAATTCACCACCTATACTTTTCTACAAACACTTGACTAAATTGCAGATATAGTTTATAATAGTTCAGAGTATGTTTGACTCGTACGTGCTTCTATTAAGTTAAACAATAATAATTAAATACACTTCTATGGCAACAGTAAAATATGAGCGCACAAAACCCCATGTAAACGTTGGAACTATTGGACACGTAGACCATGGTAAGACAACTTTGACCGCGGCTATACTCAATGTATTGAGTTTGAAAGGTAATCTAGTTACCAAGAAAGCAGTTAATGAAATTGACGCTGCACCTGAAGAAAAAGCAAGAGGAATAACCATTGCTGTAGCTCATGTTGAATATGAGTCAGATGCAAGGCATTATGCTCATATTGACTGTCCAGGGCATGCTGACTATATCAAAAACATGATTACCGGAGCTGCTCAGATGGATGGAGCTATTTTGGTGGTGTCTGCGGCTGATGGTCCTATGCCACAAACCCGTGAGCATATTCTATTAGCAAATCAAATTGGAGTGCCTCAAATTGTTGTTTTCTTAAATAAAATTGATCAAGTTGATGATCCTGAATTAGTGGAGTTAGTAGAAGTTGAAGTTAGAGAATTATTGAGTAAATATAGTTTTGATGGAGACAACGCTAAAATTGTAAAAGGTTCAGCTCTCAAAGCTCTTGAGGCAACTGATATTAATTCAGCTGACGCACAGCCTATTTTAGAGCTTGTTAATGCTTTAGATGAAGCTATTCCTGAGCCAGTAAGAGAAATTGACAAAGATTTCTTGATGCCTATTGAAGATATTTTTTCAATAGAAGGAAGAGGAACAGTTGTTACTGGAAGAATTGAAAAAGGAATTATTAAGGTAAACTCTGAGGTAGAGATAGTGGGATTAAAAGACACTCAGAAAACTGTAGTCACTGGAGTTGAGATGTTTAAAAAACTTCTTGACGAGGGATTGGCTGGAGATAATGTTGGACTTCTTCTAAGAGGTGTTAAAAAAGAAGATGTTGAAAGAGGTCAGGTACTTGCTAAAGTTGGTTCTATAACTCCTCACACTGAGTTTGAAGCTGAAGTATATGTGCTTACAAAAGAAGAGGGTGGACGACACACACCATTTGTATCAGGATATAAACCTCAGTTCTATATCAGAACCACTGATGTAACTGGCGAAATAACCTTACCTGAAGGAGCTGAATTAGTTATGCCAGGAGATACAGTGACAGTAAAAGTTTCATTAGTTGCTCCTATCGCTCTTACTGATCAACAAAGATTTGCTATTAGAGAGGGTGGGCATACCGTCGGTGCTGGAGTTGTAACAAAAATTATTAAGTAGTTTCTTTGTAAGAAAAAGGTATGTCATCTAAAAAAGAAGAGTATAAGTCAACAATTAGGATTAAAATCAAAGCTTATGATTGTAAGATTGCTGATCAGTCCTCTGTGCAAATAATTAATACTGCTTTAAAATTTGGAGCTAATGCTGTGGGGCCTATTCCACTTCCTACGTCTATAAAGAAGTACACAGTATTAAAATCTACCTTCGTGCATAAAGATTCTAGAGATCAGTTTGAAATTAGAGTCCATAAGAGATTGATAGATATAGCAGAACCAAGCTCTAAAGTTATTGATGCTCTTATGAACTTGAATTTACCTGTGGGAGTAGATATATCTATCAAGTATTTGAATTAGTAGTTAAGGTGAGAGTATAAGTATGAAATTTTCGTTTGCTAAAAAGATTGGAATGACTCAGATTTTTGAGGGAGGTAAAGTAGTACCTGTGACTAAAGTTGAGCTTTATCCAGATGTGAAAGTACAAGCTCTTATTGAATCTGCTAAAAATGGATATAATGCTATACAAGTTGGTGCTAAATATACCAAGAAAGTTAAAGATTCAGTTCTCCCAAGAATTCTAAGAGAAATTAGAGTTGATGAATTACCAAGTTTAGCCGTAGGTTCTGTATTAGATGTAACTCAATATGAAGTTGGTAATCTTCTGGCTGTAAAAGGAGTTTCTAAGGGAAAGGGGTTTGCTGGAGTTGTAAAGAGACATAATTTCTCAGGATCCAATGCTACTCATGGAACTAAACATACCGAAAGATCTGGAGGATCTATTGGATCTGGATACCCAGAACATGTATTGAAGGGTCGTAAGATGCCTGGTAGAGATGGGTTTAAGGCTAAGACTCTCAAAAATATAAGAATAGTAGATATTGATGCAGAAAAAAATCAATTACTATTAAAAGGAGCAATTCCTGGTCCTAATAATGGATTATTACAAATCGTCGGTTAGATAATTATATGAATATTCAAGTAGTCAATACTAAGGGAGAAGCAATAGAGCAATATGAATTGCCTACGGATATATTTGGACTTGATGCTAATAATACTTTAGTTCACCAAGTGTATAGGTATCAGGTTCTCAATAGTATGTACCCTGTGGCACATACTAAAGATAGGTCTGAGGTACGTGGAGGAGGTAGAAAGCCTTGGAAACAAAAGGGTACTGGAAGGGCTCGTCACGGATCAACCCGGTCACCAATTTGGCGTACAGGAGGAATCACCTTTGGACCTACTAGTCTAAAAAACTTTGCCATATCAGTCAACAAAAAGATGAAACGAAAAGCCTTGTTTATGGCTTTATCCTCAAGAGTAGCTAGTGATAAATTTGTTCTATTAGATGAATTTGCTTTGTCTCAAATGAAAACTAAAGAAGCTTTGTCAATTCTTAATAATCTTAAACTAATATCTACCAAAACCTTGATTGTATTTGATCGTAAAGATAAGAACATTGAAAAGTCTTTCTCTAATATTCCTAATGTCTCATTAATACCATTTGATTCATTAAATTTAATAGATATTTTGAAGTCAGATACAATCCTAACTGATGTTGCATCAGTTGAAAGTATTAAGAATATTTATATTAATTAATTTCTCAAGATATGGCAAACAAGAAAGAAGCTAATAATGAATCCGTGCAAGAATTAAGGCATAATGTTGGTTCTTATCAGGTTTTAATTAAGCCTGTTATTACTGAGAAAAGCTACTCTCTATTTCAAAATAGAAAGTATTCATTTGAAGTAGTAAAGTACTCCAATAAACAAGAGATTGCAAAAGCTGTAGAATTGTTGTATAATGTCAAGGTTTCCCAAGTACGAGTTATTAATATTAAACCAAGAAATGTATTCATTCGAGGCAAGAAAGGAAAGACCAGCAGTTATAAAAAAGCTATTGTTTCTTTGCAAGAAGGATATAGTATCACTATTTAGTAAGTATGATTAAGCACCGTAAACCTACCACTCCAGGAAGAAGAAAAAGTTCAGTAGTTAACTATAGAGCTGTTTTGACAAAAACAACTCCAGAGAAATCTCTATTAGCTCCAATTAACTCTATGTCAGGTAGAAACTCAAGAGGAGTTATCACTGTTAGACATAAAGGAGGTAGAAATAAGAGAATGTATAGATTAGTTGACTTTAAACAAAAGCGATTTGACATTGATGCTATCGTAAAGTCTATAGAATATGATCCTAATCGTTCTGGATTTATTGCACTAATAACCTATACTGATGGGATTAAATCTTATATTTTAGCTCCATCTAAACTAGCTGTTGGACAGAGACTTGTCTTTAGTAAACAAGCCCCATTGCTAACTGGAAATCGTTTAACTCTTGAACACATTCCAGTTGGTACTGAAATTTATAACCTAGAATTATTCCCAGGTAAGGGAGGTCAAATTATTCGTTCAGCTGGTAGTTCGGGACAAGTACTTGCTGTTGAAGACAATTATGCTCTTGTAAAACTACCCTCAGGAGAAGTGAGAAAAGTACATAAAACAGTATATGCTAGTATTGGTAGAGTCAGTAATGAGTCTCATATGTTAGAAAACATTGGTAAGGCTGGTAGAAATAGATGGAAGGGTGTTAGGCCGGCTGTTAGAGGAAGCGCTATGAATCCAGTAGATCATCCACATGGAGGAGGAGAAGGAAGGCAGCCAATTGGGCTTAAATCTCCTAAGACTCCTTGGGGTAAAATTGCTCTTGGTAAAAAGACTCGTAAGAAGAACAAGCCTAGCAATAAGTTTATTATAAGCAGAAGAAAATAATTGTAAGTATATGTCAAGAAGTCTTAAAAAAGGTCCGTATATTGATGAAAAGCTTATGTCTAAGGTTTTAGCTTTGAAACCAGGAGACTCTACTATTATCAAAACTTGGGCTCGTCATAGTACAATTACTCCAGAAATGGTTGGTTTTACCTTTGGAGTACATAATGGAAAAAATCATATTTCTGTCTATGTGAAAGAAGATATGGTAGGGCATAAATTAGGGGAATTTTCACCAACTCGTAAATTTATTGGTCACGGAGGTAAGAAAGTTAAATAAGTATCTTTATGGAATGGAATGCAACTCTTAAAAATCTCAGAATAAGCCCAAGAAAAACTCGTCTTGTAGTAGATGCTGTACGTGGTAAGTCAGTACGTGAAGCAATTTTAATTCTTGATACTGTCCATAAAAAATCTAGTTTACCTTTAAAGAAACTAATTCAATCAGCTATAGCCAATGCCAAAAAGCAAGATTCTGTGTTAGAGTCTCAACTAAAAATTGATAAAATTTTTGTAGATGCTGGAATGACATTGAAAAGATTTAGGCCACGTGCATTTGGGAGAGCCTACACCATTCGCAAAAGAAGTTCACAGATTAGCTTGACTTTAACAGAATTAGATATTGTTAAAAAGCGTAAATTAATTTCAGAAGAAAAAGTAGTAAAGGAAGCTGTAGATACTAAGTCCGATAAAAAACCAGCTAAACCTAAAACAATTGTTTCTAAAAGCACTAAAAAAGCTACCTCACCTAAGAAAGCCGTTACTAGCAAAGCTACCAAAAAAACAGTTAGCGATAAATAATTTAGATATATGGGAAATAAGATTTCAGCAAATTTATATAGATTAGGAGTTACCAAAAATTGGAGCTCCCGCTGGTTTGGTACTGCTCGTAATTTACCTAAAGATTTGCAGGAAGACTCTAAGATTCGTAAATATATTAACAAGACACTACCTAAGTCAGGTATAAGTAATATTGACATTGAAAGAAGTCCACGACTTATTAATATTATTATAAACACCTCAAGAGCAGGTATGATTATTGGAAGAGGTGGCTCTGGAATTGAGGCTTTGAAAAAAAATATTAAGCAATTAATAGGAGCTCAAGTTGACCTTA